>Ga0316204_10001991_pt1 | contig 50116 bp, 48 predicted proteins | sample 6monrhotite_MG_2_FD_205661 | JGI IMG/M metagenome (GOLD analysis project Ga0316204, IMG submission 205661) | Microbial mat bacterial communities from mineral coupon in-situ incubated in ocean water Damariscotta River, Maine, United States -... | ecosystem: Environmental > Aquatic > Marine >... | reverse complement strand
GGTAAAAACCCGTGCTTTCGCCTGTAAAACTTCGCGCTGCTTGTGATCTTGTTTACACCCAAATGCCGCCAACCCCGCAATATGCCTGGCCAACGCTGGCGGCGCGGTTTGGGGCCGAGGTTTGGGTCAAACATGAAAACCACGGCCCGACCGGTGCCTTTAAGGTGCGCGGCGGCATTACCTTTATCGACTGGCTGCGCCGCACACAGCCCGAAGCAACGGGCGTTTGCACCGCAACACGCGGCAACCACGGCCAGTCCATCGCCCGCGCCGCGCGTGCCGCAGGGCTAAGTGCCAAGGTTTTTGTGCCTTACGGAAATTCCGAAGAGAAAAACGCGGCCATGCGAGCGTTCGGCGCCGAAGTCATTGAATTTGGACATGATTTTGACACCGCCAAAGAAGAGGCTTTTCGTGTGGCAAAGGCGGAAAATCTGGTGATTGTACCGCCATTTCATCCCGAGTTGCTGCGCGGCGTGGCAACCTATGGTTATGAATTCCTGTCCGCCCTGCCCGATCTGGACACGGTCTATGTGCCGATCGGCTGTGGGTCCGGCATTTGCGGCGTGATCACCGCGCGTGACGCCTTGGGGTTGACCTGCGAAATCGTCGGCGTGGTGTCTGAACAGGCGCAATGCGCCAAATTATCCGCCAAAAACCATCGGCTGGTGGAAACAAATTCTGCCCATACATTTGCCGACGGCATGGCCGTGCGGGTGCCGGTTAAAGAAGCGTTAAACATTTACGCCAAAGGTGCGACGCGGATTATCGCCGTATCCGAAGAAGAAATCGCCGAGGCCTGTCGGATTTATTACACCGACACGCATAATCTGGCCGAAGGGGCCGGTGCGGCATCGCTGGCCGGGCTGATCCACGAAAAGGAACAAATGCGCGGCAAAAAAGTTGGCGTAATCTTAAGCGGCGGCAACATCGATGTGGCACAGTTTGCCACGATCCTTGGCGGCGGCGTGCCGTGGGTTGCAACATAAGGCAGAAAATTTCGATTTTTCGCCGTCAATCATCACAATATCGCGCTTTTGACCGCTGAAATTGCAATTTCTTTAGCAAACACTTATACTGGCTTTATAAAAGCGCCGTAAATCGGCCGGGTTAGGCAGGACATGCAAATCGTTAGTGTGAAACAACAAAAGCTGGAGTTGGGCGAACGGTCCAAGGACGGGGTCAGCACGCAGTTTGCGGCGCTGTGTTATCGGGAACGCAAAAACAAGGTCGAGGTTTTGCTAATCACCTCGCGCCGCACCAAACGGTGGATCCTGCCCAAAGGCTGGCCGATGGACGGTATGACGCCAGCGCGGGCCGCAGAAACCGAGGCCTTTGAAGAAGCCGGTGCCATCGGGACAATGAAAAATTCCTGTTCGGGCATTTATTCTTATTCCAAAGAGGTCGACAATTTGGGTCGCCCAGTAATTGTCGCGGTTTTTCCGCTCAACGTTAAGAAAATGCTAAGGGATTTCCCCGAAAAAGGGCAACGTACCCTAAAGTGGTTCAGCCGAAAAAAGGCGGCGACCATGGTGGTTGAACCGGAATTACAGCAGATCATTAAAAATTTCGACCCGTCGCTTTTGTCTTGATCAACGCGACGTGAAGATTAACTGTAGGCAAGGCGGTGTATGGTGGTTCAAATACGCCTTGTATGATTGGTGTTTGGGGTTTCTATGATACGATATGCGCTGACATGTACCAAAGACCACAGCTTTGACAGCTGGTTTCAATCGGCCGAAGCCTTTGACAAATTGCGTGCGGCGGGCATGGCGACCTGCCCGATTTGCGGCGACGTAAATGTAGCCAAGGCAATCATGGCGCCGCGTGTCACCACCGCCCGCAACAAGACAGAAAAACCCGCCCACGGCCCCCTTTCGGCCCCTGCCAGCCCCGCCGAACAAATGGTTGGTGAATTGAAAAAACAGCTTGCGGAAAAGTCGGAATATGTCGGTGATGGCTTTGCCGCCGAAGCGCGCAAAATTCACGATGGTGACGCGCCGGAACGATCCATCTACGGCGAGGCGCGGCTGGATGAGGCCAAAAAGCTGGTCGAGGATGGCGTGCCGGTTATTCCCTTGCCCTTTGCAAATAAATCCAAAGTTAATTGATGCCATGCGGCAACCCCGCGCGGGTAAAATTGGGCAACCCTCAGGGCACCAACGCCGCTGTATTTCCACGACGCAGCCCAAGGGTTGCAAACGCGGTTTGGAAACCATCGCCGCAAACCAGCGGCGATTTTGAAATGGAGGATGGCTGTCGCCACGCCTTTCAGGCCAGCCTTGGATTGCATAAATCCAAAGCTGCGGCGCAATAACCGGTTGCCCTTGCCCCTGCGGCCCCGTATGAAAACCGCGTTGTAAAAGGGGATTTTCATGCCACGTCTGGTGATGAAATTTGGTGGCACATCGGTTGCCAATCTGGATCGGATCAAACGGGTCGCCAAACGCGTCGGCGTTGAAGTGGCCCGTGGCTATGAGGTGATTGTCATCGTCTCGGCGATGTCCGGCAAAACCAATGAACTGGTCGGCTGGGTTGAAGACACCTCGCCGTTATTTGACGCGCGCGAATATGATGCGATCGTTTCATCCGGCGAAAATGTTACCGCGGGCCTGATGGCGCTGACTTTGCAGGAAATGGATATTCCGGCGCGATCATGGCAGGGCTGGCAAGTGCCGGTGCAAACCACATCGGCGCATTCAAGCGCCCGCATCGAGGATATTCTGACGGAAAATCTGGATGCAAAATTCGCCGAGGGCATGAAGGTGGCCGTGGTTGCCGGCTTTCAGGGTGTCAGTGCCGAGGGGCGCATCACGACACTGGGGCGCGGTGGTTCCGATACCACCGCCGTTGCCTTTGCCGCCGCTTTTGACGCGGAACGCTGTGATATTTATACCGACGTGGATGGCGTTTACACAACCGACCCCCGGATCACCAGCAAGGCGCGAAAACTGGACCGCATTTCATTTGAGGAAATGTTGGAACTGGCCAGTCTGGGGGCTAAAGTTTTGCAAACCCGCTCGGTCGAGCTGGCGTTGCGCTATAAGGTCAAGCTTAGGGTTTTGTCCAGCTTTGACGAACAAACAGATACGTCCGGCACATTGGTGTGCGACGAGGAGGACATCATGGAAAGCAATGTGGTTTCAGGAATCGCCTATTCCCGCGATGAGGCAAAAATGACACTGCTGGCGGTCGAGGATCGCCCCGGCGTGGCGGCCGCCATTTTCGGGCCCCTGTCCGAAGCAGGCGTAAATGTGGACATGATTATTCAGAATATTTCCGAAGCGGGTCTGACCGACATGACGTTTTCTTTGCCCACCGATCAGGTGCTGCGGGCGCAAAAGGCCGTTGAAAAGGCACAGGACTCTGGCTCGATCAAATTCCAGAAACTGGATTGTGACAGCGATGTTGCCAAAGTATCGGTTGTGGGCATCGGCATGCGCAGCCACGCCGGTGTTGCCAGCAAAATGTTTGACGCGCTTTCGCGTGAAGGGGTGAACATTAAGGTCATTTCCACGTCCGAAATCAAAATATCCGTCCTGATTGACCGAAAGTATATGGAATTAGCCGTGCAAGCCCTGCATGATGCCTTTGAATTGGAGAAGGCAGGCTAGGGCCAAATGGCACAACAATCAGAAAGTGACAGTCGGCGCCTGCTTGGGCGTTTACGCGATACTTTGGCCGAACACGCCGAAGGTCAGCAGCGGCTGGATCAAATCACCCACTTGATTGCCGACCAGATGGGCGTTGAAGTCTGCTCGATCTATCTGTTTCGCGACAAAGACACGCTGGAACTTTGCGCCACCGAAGGGCTGAAGCCCGAGGCGGTTCACCAAACCCGAATGCGTCTGGGCGAAGGTTTGGTGGGGCGTGTCGCCAAAACCAGCCGAATTATCAATACCGCCGATGCGCCACAGGCCAAGGGTTTTCGGTTCATGCCCGAAACCGGCGAGGAAATTTATTCCTCGTTTCTGGGTGTGCCGATTCAGCGACCGGGTGAAAAGCTGGGCGTTTTGGTGGTGCAATCCAAACAGGCACGCGAATATTCCGAAGACGAGGTTTACGGGTTGGACGTGGTGGCCATGGTGGTCGCCGAGATGACCGAACTGGGCGCCTTTGTCGGTGAAGGGGCCGCCCTGTCGGCGCGTCACACGCAACCGGTGACGATCAAGGGCGCCACCGGGCAAGAGGGCAATGCACGCGGGCAGGTTTTTCTGCACGAACCACGCGTTGTGGTCAGCAACCCGATTGCCGATGATCCGCAGGTTGAACTCATGCGGCTGGCAGATGCCGTTGAAACCCTGCGCGTTTCGGTGGACGACATGCTGGAAACCGCCGCCACGGGTGACAGTGAACAATTGCAGGTGCTAGAGGCCTATCGCATGTTCGCCAATTCCAAAGGCTGGATGCGACGCATGCAAGAAGGCATCGCCCGTGGCCTGTCCGCCGAAGCGGCGGTGGAAAAAGAGCAATCCGCCACCCGATCCCGACTGGAGCAGGTTCCCGACGCCTATTTGCGCGAACGCCTGCATGATTTGGACGACCTGTCCAACCGTCTGTTGCGGATTTTGACCGGCCAAGGATCGGAAACCGGCGCTGAAATGCCGCAAGCCCCGATTTTGGTGGCGCGCAACATCGGCCCCGGCGAATTGCTGGAATACGGTCGATCCCTGAAGGGCATCGTTTTAGAAGAGGGGTCAGTCGGCAGCCACGCCGGTATCGTCGCCCGTGCATTGGCCATCCCCTTGGTTATTCAGGCAAAAAATATCACCGCCCAAGCCCTGAACGGTGATTTGATTTTGGTGGACGGCGATCAGGGCATGGTGCATTTGCGGCCAGAAGACGCAATTATCAGCGCCTTTAAAGACAAAATCGCCATGCAGGCGAAGGCGCAAGAGCGCTATGCTTCGATCCGGGATTTACCTGCCCAAAGCACCGATGGCCAAATCATCGAACTGACGATGAATGCGGGGCTTATGGTGGATTTACCATCGCTTGTGGATTCCGGTGCCGAGGGTGTCGGGCTGTTTCGCACCGAACTGCAATTCTTGGCCCGCAGCACCATGCCCAAACGTGGCGAGTTGGCGGCAATTTATGAGCGGGTGATGAATGCCGCGAACGGGCGCACCGTAAATTTTCGCACGCTGGATGTGGGTTCAGACAAGGTTTTGCCGTTCCTGACCCAAGCCGATGAGCCAAATCCGGCGCTGGGATGGCGGGCAATCCGTATCGGGCTGGACAAGCCTGCCGTCATGCGGATGCAAATTCAGGCGCTGTTGCGAGGGGCCAAGGGGCGCGATTTATCCGTTATGTTCCCGATGGTCGCCCAAATGGAAGAATTCATCGCCGCCAAGGAATTGGTTCTGCGCGAGGTTGAGCGCGAAAAAAGCCTGGGCCATCTGTTGCCTGCCACATTAAAAATCGGCACAATGCTGGAAACCCCGTCCCTCGCGTTTGCCCCCAAAGTATTCTTTGAGATGACGGATTTTGTGTCCATCGGCGGCAATGATCTGAAGCAGTTCTTTTTCGCCGCTGATCGTGAAAATGAACTGGTGCGCAGGCGCTATGATACGCTGAACGTCAGCTTTTTAAGCATCATTGAAATGATCGCCAAACGCTGTCGCGAAACCGGTACGCATTTGTCGTTTTGCGGTGAAGATGCCGGCCGCCCGATCGAGGCGCTTTGTTTTGCGGCGATGGGCCTGCCGGCGTTAAGCATGCGCCCTGCCTCTATTGGGCCGGTGAAAAACATCATCCGGCGCAATTCATTGTCCGAGGTGAAGGCGGTGATCGATGCGGCGCGGGAACGGGGCGATCAATCCGTGCGCCGTGCCGTGATGGATCATCTGCGCAACAAGCCGGAATAGGTCGAGAAATTCGCCGTATTTAGCCCTGTCAGGCGCTAGGAAAACTTGGTGACCTGCCCGGTTGGAAAACTGGTCGCCGTCAGCGACTGTCCCAAAACTCGATCCTGATTGGTGGGCGGCGGAAATCGCACCCCCGGCATTTTTTCAAAACCGAAGCGTTGATAATAGGGGTGATCGCCCACCAGCAAAACATGTTCCCAACCCGCGTGACGCGCGCGCGACATAGACTCGGAAATCAGCAGCCCGCCCAAACCCTCGCCTTGGCGGGTCGGGTGAACCGATACAGGCCCCAGCAATACCACCGGTGCCCCACCCACCCGCACCGGCCAAAAGCGGATCGCGGCGCCGAGAACGCGCAAATCATCCCGCATCACCAGTGATAATTCGGGGATAAACGGAATACCATCGCGCAGGCGATAGGACGAAAGCGCCTCGCGGCCCGGCGCAAAGCACAGATCAAAAAGGGCCTCTACCTCCCATTGATCGTCTGGCTGTTCTGGGGTGATATCGATCACGCGGCGACCTGTTTTTGTTTTCCTGCTGGCGTCACGCCTAACATGTGATTACCTCTGTTACAAACAAGGGGACAGCATGTTTTATCAACCAAAAGACGGCCACGGATTGCCGCATAATCCGTTCAACGCCATCGTAACACCCCGCCCCATTGGCTGGATTTCCACCCGTGGGCCGGATGGGGTGGATAATCTGGCGCCCTATTCGTTTTTTAATGGCGTGGCCTATGTGCCGCCGCAGGTGGTGTTTGGGTCCACCGACGACAAAGCGGATCGCCACATCGGTAAGGATACCGTGGCCAATATCGACAAAACCGGTGTTTTTTGCGTAAACATCGTCTCGCACGCGTTGCGCGATGCGATGAATATCACCTCGGGGAAATACGAGGCGGGCACGGATGAATTTGAGCTGGCCAAGCTGGTGAAGGCGGGCTGTGAAACGATCGATTGCGCCCGTGTCGCCGCCAGCCCCGCCAGTCTGGAATGTACCTTGGTCGATATTGTCACCCTGCGCGGAGCGAATAATCATTTGGTGATCGGCGAGGTTACGGGCGTTCATCTGGCCGACGATTGCCTTATTGACGGCAAGTTTGACGTGCTGTCCTATAATCCGCTGGCGCGGCTGGGGTACCGCGATTATTCAACGGTACGCGAGTTGTTTTCGCTGAAACGACCCGGAGAATAGACCGCCTGATCGCGTCGGCATTACGCCCGCGGTTTCAGGCAACCCCGAGGGGCAGTTGCGCCTGTTAGTGGCTGCCCAAAATGCCGGTACGCACAGAATAGTTCACCACCAGATCATAATCCGGATCGTCATCCTGATCGACCATCAGGTGCCCGGCTTTGGACAATAACCGGTGACAATCATGCGACAGGTGCAGCAGCTTGATTTCCTTGCCTGCCACCTCAAATTTGGTGGCAACAGCCTCGATCGCTTGCAGGGCGGATTGATCCACCACGCGGCTGTCGGCAAAATCGACGATCACCACGTCAGGATCGTGATCGGGATCAAACAATTCCGCAAAACCATCGGCTGATCCGAAAAACAACGGGCCGTGGACCGAATAGACCTTGGCGCCGTCCTCGTTGATTTTGGTGTTGGCATAAATACGTTTGGCATTGTTCCAGCTATAGGCCAAAGCCGAGACAATCACCCCAACCACCACAGCGGTGGCCAAATCGGTCATCACCGTCACGATGGTTACAAGGATAATCACAAAGGCATCGGTCAGCGGCACACGGCGCAGGATCCTAAGCGAATTCCACGCGAATGTGCCGATCACCACCATGAACATCACGCCCACCAGTGCGGCCAAGGGAATGATTTCAATCAGCGGGCTGGCAAACAGGATAAAGGACAGTAAAAACAGCGCCGCCGCAATACCGGCAATGCGGGTGCGCCCGCCTGATTTCACGTTGATCATCGACTGGCCGATCATCGCGCAACCGCCCATGCCGCCAAAAAATCCGGTCACCGTATTGGCGATACCCTGCGCCACGCATTCCTGACTGGCCCCGCCACGCTTGCCGGTCATTTCGCCCACAAGGTTCAGTGTCAGCAGGCTTTCGATCAGACCAATTGCACCCAGGATCAACGCATAGGGCAAAATGATTTGAAGGGTTTCAAAAGTCAGCGGCACCATAGGAAAGCTGAACTCCGGCAAGCCACCTTTGATCGAGGCCAGATCACCGACGCGCGGCACATCAAGGCCAAAACCGATGGCAATTGCCGCGACAATACCGATACCCGCCAAGGGGGCAGGAATGGCGCGTGTGATGCGTGGCATCACCCAGATGATTACCATGGTTGCCGCCACCAGCAGCAGCATCAGCGACAGCGGCGTGCCCGACAACCATTCACCACCCGTAAGCCCGTGACCACCGGCTTCGGCTGTGCCGGGCACCTGAAATTGTGACAGTTGCGCCAGAAAAATCACGATCGCCAGACCGTTTACAAAACCCAACATCACCGGATGCGGCACCAAGCGGATGAATTTACCCCATTGCATGACGCCAGCGAAAATTTGCAAAATCCCCATCAAAACAACCGTCGCAAACAGATATTCCACCCCGTATTGGGCCACCAGCGATACCATGACCACCGCCAACGCGCCGGTTGCCCCGGAAATCATCCCCGGACGACCGCCGATAAACGCCGTGATCAGCCCGACAATAAAGGCGGCATAAAGCCCGACCAGCGGGTGCACCCCGGCAACAAAAGCAAAGGCCACCGCCTCGGGCACCAATGCCAGAGACACCGTAAGACCGGACAGCAATTCGGTGCGGATGCGGCCAATGCTCATCCCTTCGTCAGGAACGAAACCAAGGTCGATTGAAGAGTTACGCGCAACAAACGCGGCCAGCAAAGTTCGGGGCACGGCAGGACTTTCTATCAGGAGAACGGATTTTTCTAAGCCTGCCATAGCGGGGTTAAGGCATGGTGACCACGGGCGATATGGATTTTGCGGCTTTATTGCTCAAAAATAGGGGCAACAGCGTTGCAATTATGTGCCGTCCTGCGCAAAAGAGGCTAAATTCACAGCGGAGCATACAATGCGCAAAACCAAAATCGGCGTGATCGGCGGATCGGGTGTTTATGACATCGACGGGCTTAAGAATGCCGCTTGGCAGGACGTTGAAACCCTGTGGGGGGTGCCCTCGGACCAGATTTTATGTGGCGAATTGCACGGTGTTGAAATGGTTTTTCTGCCGCGTCACGGGCGCGGGCACACTTACACCCCCACCACCGTGCCGTATCGCGCCAATATCGACGCGCTAAAGCGGTTGGGCGTGACCGATGTAATTTCGGTTTCGGCTTGCGGGTCGTTTCGCGAAAAAATGGCGCCGGGCGATTTTGTCGTTGTGGATCAATTCATAGACCGCACATTCGCGCGGGAAAAATCGTTTTTTGGCACGGGCTGCGTGGCGCATGCCTCGGTGGCCCACCCCACCTGTCCACGCCTTGGTGACGCCTGCCTGACAGCCGGTCGCGCGGCGGGGATCACCATGCATGATGGTGGCACCTATCTGGCGATGGAAGGGCCGCAGTTTTCCACCTTGGCCGAAAGCAAAATGTACCGCGAGGTTTGGGGGGCTGACGTGATCGGCATGACCAACATGCCCGAGGCAAAGCTGGCCCGCGAGGCCGAGCTTTGTTATGCCTCGGTTGCGATGATCACCGATTTTGACAGCTGGCACCCCGATCACGGCGCGGTTGATGTAAACCAAATCATTGCCACATTGATGGGCAATGCCGACAAGGCACGCGGTCTGGTGGCCGGTTTGCCCGCCTTGCTGGGCGCGAATCGCACAGATTGCCCCCATGGCTGCGACAAAGCCTTGGAATTTGCCATCATCACCCAGCCGCAAAACCGCGATCCTGCCCTGATGGCAAAACTGGACGCCATCGCGGGCCGGGTGCTTGGGTAGCCAAATGAGCCGCCTGAAACAACCTTTACTGGCGCTGGCACGGCGCGCGCGCCTGTTGCCGGTGCTGGAACGGCTGCGGTTTGGCAAACACTGGCTGCAAACGCGCAAATCCAACGCCAATTTTACCCGCCGCAATCCCGATTTCATCGCCCCGCCTGCCTGGTGGATGCATGACATGTATGCCCATACCGATTTGGCCATATACCAAGAAACCGGCGTGGATCATGCCGCGATTTTGGACCAATTCCTTACCCGTCATTTGGGCACAGGCCCCCATGATGTGGCGGATTGGGGATGCGGCATGGCGCGGATGGCGCGGCATTTGGGCAAGGTTCACCGCCTTGTTGGCTTTGATACAAATCCCGACGCAATCGACTGGATCAGCAACAACCTGTCGGCACTAACCGCAAAGGCCCATGGGCCTTTGCCGCCGCTACCAGCGAAAAACGATGCCTTTGACGCGGTTTATTCAATCTCGGTGCTGACCCATATCCCGCAGGCCGATGCACGGGCATGGCTGGGCGAAATTCATCGTATATTGCGCCAAGGCGGGCTGTTTTTATGTACGGTTCACGGGGCCGAACAGACCCGATCACTGACATCACCCGAACGCGCCAGATTTGAGCGCGGCCAGCCCATTTACCGAGGCAACGTCAAACGCGGATCGCGCAATTTTGCCACCTATTTGCCGGAAAACTATCTGCGCGATGACCTGTTTGGCCAATTCACCGTCCTGCAAGGGCCGGTGCAGGAATTTGGCCAGGAATTGTGGGTGTTGCGCAAAAACTGAGGCATCGGCGCGCACCGCCAATTGCATGTTCACATCCCCCGCACATGATTTATAAAGATCAGGCTGCACCCCTAATTTACAAAGCGAAACCGCATGAAAAACGTCAAAGATTATATCCGCACCATCCCAGATTTTCCGCACGCGGGCATCATGTTTCGCGATGTCACCACGCTGTTTGCCGACCCGCGCGGGTTTCGTATGGCCATCGATCAAATGCTGCATCCCTATGCCGGTGTGAAAATCGACAAAGTTGTCGGGCTGGAAGCGCGCGGGTTCATTTTGGGCGGCGCGATTGCCCATCAATTGTCGCTGGGATTTGTCCCGATTCGCAAGGCTGGCAAGCTGCCAGGCAAATGCCTGTCGCAACCCTATAAACTGGAATATGGCGAGGCGGTGATGGAAATTCACGACGATGCGTTGCAGCCCGGTGAAAAGGTTTTGATGGTTGATGATCTGCTGGCCACAGGCGGCACCGCCGAGGCGAGCATCAAGCTGGTGGAAAGGCTGGGGGCCGAGGTGGTTTCCTGCGCCTTTGTCATCGACCTGCCAGAACTGGGTGGTCGCAAATTGTTGGAAAAACTGGGCCAAGACGTCAGTGTTCTGTGCGATTTTAGCGGCAAATAATTCCGGGTAAATAATTTCGGCCGGCTTCTTGGTAACCTTTTGGTAACCAGAATACTTTACACAGTATTCATCTGCACATCGCAGCTGCCGCTTGCAAATTTGGCACCCTCCAAAGACGCCCTGTTTTCCCCAAAACAGGGCGTTACCCTTTTTTGGGGGAAGCTTTGGCCGCGAAGCCACGGCTTGCTTGTATTAACTCAGCCCCGCAGCATCACCCCGGGATTCATGATCCCCTTTGGGTCAAGTGCCGCTTTGATCGCCCGCATCGCCGACAGTTTTACCGGATCACCATAGCGTTCCAATTCCGCGACCTTCAGCCGCCCGATGCCGTGTTCCGCACTGAATGACCCGCCATAATCCGCCACCAAATCATGGATCAACCTGGTCACCTTTGGCGCAACTGAGTGATAGTCATCGCGGTTCGCCCCCTTGGGCGGATAGACGTTATAATGCAGATTGCCGTCACCAAGATGGCCAAAACAGTTGATCCTGAACTGCCCCAAAGCGGCGAGTTTATCGGGCGCGCTGGCGACAAATTCCGCAATCGCCCCCAAGGGCAGCGAAATGTCATGGCTGGCGATCGCCCCCACCAACCGGTTTGCCGCGGGGATGGATTCTCGGACATTCCAGATTTGTTCCACCTGCGCATCACTTTGCGCAACCACACCATCGATCACCAGCCCCGCGTCTTGGCCTGCACCAAACAAGGCTTCAATACCTTCGCTGGCGGCGTTATCGCGAAACAAACCGACATCCACCAAAACCGACCATTTGGGCGGCACGTTAAACGGCTGCCGCACATGCGGCATTTTTTCACTCAGGAAATTCAAGCCGGTTTCATTCAACAACTCAAAAGCACTGATCCCCTGACCCAGAATATCCCCCGCCAGCGCATAAAGCGCCAGCGCCGCCGCCGGATCAGGCACCACCAAAAGGGCGGTGGCCCGATCGCTGGGGCGCGGAAACAGTTTCAACGTCGCGGCCGTGATCACCCCCAATGTACCCTCGGCCCCGATCAACAAATGCCGCAAATCATAGCCCGTGTTGTCTTTGCGCAAGCGCGTCAAGCCGTTGAATATCTGACCGTTTGGCATGACCGCCTCGATCCCCAAGGTTAAATCCCGCGCATTGCCATAACGCAACACATTCACCCCGCCAGCATTGCTGGAAAGGTTGCCACCGATCCGCGCCGAGCCTTGCGAAGCCAGCGACAGCGGGAACAGGCGATCTTGCTGTGCCGCCGCTGTCTGAACATCCGCCAGAATGGCACCGGCTTCGGCAATCATCGTGTTTTCAGCCGGATAGGTCGCCCGAATTTTATTCATCCGTTCAAGGCTTAAAATGATTGGCTGCTGCAAATCCTCACTCACTTGCCCGCCCACCAATCCGGTGCCCCCGCCATAGGGGATCACCGGCACGCGGTGCGCCGCCGCCGCTGTGATGATCGCCGCAACCTGTTCGGTGTTTTCAGGGCTTAGCAAAACCCCTTGACCCCGAAATTTCCCCCGCGGTTCGAGCAGATAATCCTCGGTGATTTCCTTAAAAACCCGCGCAGGTAAATCCTGCCGCAATGGGCGCAAAAAATCTTCGTCGGCTGGGTTGAACATCGCTGCCCTTCACGGTTTCATCGATAATTCTTAGGGTCAATTATCAGGATCGTCCAGACCATTGGCAAAATAGGGTTGCAGCACTTGGATGGTCGGGCGGCGCGGCAAAGTCGCCAAGGAAAATTCAACATATCGCGCGCCCTCGTCCACCACATCAAAATCATCCGACATCGCACGCAAAAACCGATCCAGCGACCCACGGTTCCACCAATGCATCGGAATAACGATTGCCGATTTCAGGCGCCGGATAACCCGCATCATCGTGGGTAAATCAAGGGTTTGCCCGCCATCGACAGCCGCCATCACCACGTCGAGCCGACCCAAAGCGGCATATTGCGCCGCATTGGGCTCCTGATGCAAATGCCCCAAATGACCGATGCACAGCCCTTCGACCTCAAAGACAAAAATCGAATTTCCGTCTTTCTCGACCCCCTCCCCAAACGGGCGGCGAATGTCCGTGGTGACATTGCGCACCAACAGATCACCAAGGCGCAACATATGAGCAGCGGGCGCACCAAGTTTACCCCAGCCCTTCAGAACATTTGCTATACGCGGATCAGGCCGCGCCGTCCAATGGCTGACGTGGGCATGGTTCATCGTCACAATATCCGGCACAAAATCGGGGGCCATTAAATATCCCGCATAATCTGTCACGGCAGACACGCCCCCGGGCGTTTGCAGCAAAAACATCGAATGCGCAACATAACTCAGCCGCACTGTAAAATCCGGCAGCGGCTCCCGATAATCAGCAGGGTGAACAAAATTTATCCCCGGGGCCGATTGTGCCAAAGCAATGCAATGGCTGGCCCGGTTTTCCTGCCCAAACGCTGCCAAAGGCCAGATCAACCACAGAAAAACGATGCCCAGAACGCGTATCACTCTGTTCCTCCCTGACCACCAGCCTAGTTGATCGGGGTCGGTTGAGGCAAGGTTCCCCTTCCCCCCATGGGGAAGGGTCAGGGATGGGGGTCAGGTAACATGCGCGCGGCTTCGCGCACAATATTCCAAAATCACCCGGCGTTGCTGCGCCCACGACGGTCACTTCGCAGGTTGGCATAAAGCACATGGCTGCGCCACCGTCCGGCAATTTGCAAATAGCTTTGCGCCACACCTTCGTATTTGAACCCGGATTTTTCCAAGACCCCGCGGCTGGCTTTGTTTTCCGGCAAACAGGCGGCCTCGACACGGCTCATGTCCAGATCGGTAAAGGCATAATGCACCATCGCAGCGATCGCCTCGCGCATGTAACCCTGGCGCGCGTATTGCTCACCCACCCAATACCCCAGCGTGCCGGTTTGCGACGGGCCGCGACGGATGTAATCCAGCGTGATCGCCCCCAGCAAAACCCCGTCGTGTCGCTCTAAAAACAACGGCACCCCGGTGCCCGCTTTCACCGATCTTTGCGCCCAGTATACCCGATTGGTAAAGGCGCGCCGCGTCAGGTGATCCGCCGACCAGATCGGTTCCCACGGCAGCAGAAATTCGGCACTAGATTTGCGCAAAGCCGTCCAGGATCGAAAATCACTGTGCAGCGGCAGCCTAAGCCGCAATCGCTCGCATTCAAGAGAAAGCCGCAGATGCCCTCGCTTAAATACCATCAGGCCGCCAACCGCCGCTTCAACCCCGCCAAATCGGGGGCACTCGGCGTCATTGGCCCATAAAGCGCCAGTGCCATTTCGCTGGCGCCCGCCATTTTTTCAGCAAAATCCCGCACATCTTGGGTGCCAACCGCATCCACACGGCCAATGATTTCATCCAGATCCGGCACACGATCCCAAATCGCCAACATGCGCGCCAGACGTTCGGCGCGGTTGGACGGGCTTTCCAGCCCCATCAGCATACCGGCCTTCATCTGCGCCCGTGCGCGGGCAACCTCGACCTCGGACATATCGCTGGCCGCGCGTTTCAGTTCATCCACAGTCAATGCCGCCAAACCGGCAATATCTGCCCCGCTGGTGCCCGCATAAATCGTCATCATGCCGGTGTCGCTATAGGCCCCTGCTTGGGCAAAAATCGTGTAACACAGCCCGCGTTTTTCGCGCACTTCCTGAAACAATCGCGACGACATGCCACCACCAAGGGCCGAGGCATAAATTTGCGACGTATAGATATCATCGTCCATATAACTTGGGCATTGCAGGGCCATGGCAAAATGCACCTGTTCCAATTCCTTGGCCTCGCGCCGCTCACCGCTCCTAAATTGCGCCGGCTCATACTGCAACTTGGGCATTTTGGGCATATCCCCAAACAGCGCCTCGGCTTGACGCACGATCGCGTCGTGATCCACGGCACCGGCAGCAGCCAAAATCATTTGATCGGCGCGATAATGATCGGCCACAAATCCGGTCAAAGCCGCGCGATCAAAACCGCGAACCCGTTCTGCGGGTCCCAAAATGGTCCGCCCCAAAGGTTGTTCTGGATAGGCCGCTTCTTGCAGCCAGTCAAAAATCAGATCATCCGGCGTATCAAGAGCCTGACCAATTTCCTGCAAAATGACACCGCGCTCGATCTCGATCTCGCCTGCCTCAAACGTTGGATTGCGCAGGATGTCGGCGATCACATCAACCGCCAACGGCACGTCATTTTCCAATACCCGCGCGTAATAGGCCGTGGCCTCGCGCGTGGTATAGGCGTTGATATAGCCGCCCACATCTTCGATTTCTTCGGCGATCTGCAAGGCCGTGCGCCGCGCCGTGCCTTTAAAGGCCATATGTTCCAGAAAATGTGCAATGCCGTTTTGCTCGACCCGTTCGTGGCGGCCCCCCGCATTGACCCAAATCCCCACAGAGGCGGATTTCATCCCTGTCATCGCCTCGGTTACAATGCGAAACCCATTGGGCAATGTGTGGATCTGCGACGTCATCTGGTCATCGCTTTTTGAATGAGATCTTGTAGAGCGGCCAAATCATCTGGCACGCGGGTCAGGCGTTCGTCACGGTCAAACAAACCGGCCATGCGCGGCGGCAATTCAGGATGCACCCCGCTGGCCTGTTTTACAGCATCGGGAAATTTTGCCGGATGTGCCGTTGCCAGCGTGATCATAGGCACCGCGCCCAAATTTTCCTGCGCAACCTTCACCCCGACCGCCGAATGCGGGCAAAGCAGCTCACCCGTGGCGCGCCGCGCAGATGCTATCGTGTCCAAGGTCTCGACCTCCGAAGCGCGGCCCGATTTGAAGACCGCCTTTAGGGCTTCAAACGCGCCTTGCGACACTTTGAAACCACCCTCGGTTTTCAACTCGTCCATGATCTGCGTCACCGCCGCACCGTCGCGACCATAGGCATAAAACAATGCCCGTTCAAAATTTGACGATACCTGAATATCCATCGAGGGGCTGATCGATGGTTTCACCCCGTCGGTGCGGTATTCGCCCGTGGTCAAACAGCGGTGCAGGATGTCGTTTTGGTTGGTCGCCACCACCAGTTGCTCGATCGGCAGCCCCATTTGTTGGGCAATATAGCCGGCAAAAACATCACCAAAATTGCCTGTCGGCACGGTGAAATTCACCCTTTTATCAGGTGCGCCCAATGACAAAGCCGAGGTGAAATAATAAACCACTTGCGCCAAAACCCGGGCAAAATTGATCGAATTCACCCCGGCCAAGCGCACGCCATCGCGAAATTCAAAATCGTTGAACATGTCTTTGACGCGGGCTTGGCAGTCGTCAAAGTCACCATCCATGGCCAAGGCGTGAACATTTGCCTCACCCGGTGTGGTCATCTGGCGGCGTTGAACTTCTGACACCCGACCATGGGGGAACAGGATGAATACGTTCACCGCATCAAGCCCCTTAAAGGCCTCGATGGCGGCTGACCCGGTATCCCCCGAGGTTGCGCCGACGATGGTCACTTTTTCGCCGCGTCGTTTCAGGGCAATCTGAAACAACTGGCCGATCAATTGCATCGCAAAATCTTTGAACGCCAGCGTCGGCCCGTGGAACAGTTCCAGCAAAAAGTGATTGGGCCCCAGTTGCACCAAGGGCGCGCGCGCCGCATGGCCAAAACCCGCATAGGCCGCGGCAATCGCCGATTTGAATTCTTCGTCGCTAAAGCTGTCGCCTAGAAACGGTTTCATCACCGCAAAAGCAACCTCTTCATAAGATTTGCCCGCCAACGCCCGAATTTGATCTTTTGACATTGTCGGGATGGATTTAGGCACATATAAACCGCCGTCGCGGGCAAGGCCGGTTAACATCGCCTCTTCAAAACTAAGTTCAGGGGCTTGACCACGGGTGGAAACATATTTCATCGTCTGTTCTTTCAACCAGTTTTGCGCAAAATCGGCACGATCAGATAAGCACTCATGGCGATCCATGCAAATGCCATCAAAAGCCATGTCAATCCATATTCCAGATGACTGTTGGGAATACCAGAGGCCGAAACCGGTAAAGGGCTGATTTGTGCGGTGGTGGGGGACAGGCTGCGCGCGACAATCAGCACAGGTTCCGTATCCAGCGCCGCAGCCAATTTATCCACGTCGCGCGCAAACCACATACCGGTTGCCGGATCGGGTGGTGGGGTGAAGCTGTCGGTTTCATCTGGCCAATGCAGGTTACCGGTTACCACCAGTGACATCGGCGGGCGGTCCAGCAACCGGTCGGTCTGCAAGATAAAACCCCGTTCCAGCAACACACGGCGATCACCGACTGTCAGGGTTGTGATAACCCGAAACCCCGGCCCTTTGGATGTTTGCGATGTCAATACAAGGATTTCTTCGGGGCCTATCGTGCCCTTTGCTTGCACCGGCAGGTATTTGTCCGCAATCGGGTCAAGATCCAACGGCAAGGCCACGGGGGCGGTGATCATACGCGCTTCAATATCCGCGATGATACCGTTTTTCCACGCCATGCGCTGAAATTGCCAAATCGAAAGTGATAGCAATATCAGGGTCCCAAGCACACCCAGAGTCACAGGAAAGATCAGTTGTTTTTGCATGTTGGTCAAAGTACCCGTTTCTTTGCGCGTGGTGTCAAAGCAAAAGCGCGGGACCATGCCCCGCGCCTTGGTTATTGTTATCCGCCGCGGGGGTTAGCCACCCCAGATATAGACGGCCGCAAACAAGAACAGCCAAACCACATCAACAAAGTGCCAATACCATGCCGCTGCTTCAAACCCGATGTGACGTTCTGGAGTAAAGTGGCCGCGTTGAAGGCGCAGCAAGCAGATGAACAAAAAGATTGTCCCGATGATCACGTGCGCGCCGTGGAACCCTGTGGCCATAAAGAAGGTCGCGCCATAGATGTTACCGCTAAAACCAAAGGTCGCGTGGACATATTCATAGCCCTGAAAAAACGTAAACAATAGGCCCAAGACGATGGCAATGATCAGCCCGTTACGCACATCACGACGGTTATTTTCATGTACCAAAGCGTGGTGCGCCCATGTCGCTGCACAGCCCGACAGCAACAAAATCAGCGTGTTGATCAGAGGCAAATGCCAAGGATCAAGGGTTTCAATGCCAACGGGTGGCCAAACACTATCCACCGCAGGGCTGTCAGGCCCCATCGGATACATCGCGTGTTTGAAGAAGGTCCAGAACCACGCCGCAAAGAACATGATTTCCGAAGTAATAAAGAAGATAAATCCATAGCGCAGGCCGATCGATACCACCGGCGTGTGATCGCCTGCTTCGCTTTCGGTGATCATATCAGACCACCAGGCGAACATCACGTAAATGACCCCCACCAGACCGGCGAAAAACAGAAATGGCGTCATGTCCTGCATCCACAGAATCGCACCCACCAACATGATAAAGCCGCTAACCGCGCCAATAAAAGGCCAGACGCTGGGGTTCAGAATGTGGTAGTCGTGATTTTTTTCATGTGCCATGGATAGGTCCCTCTGTTGGGGCTTAGTTTAAAGGATTTTGCGGGGTCAGATCAAGGCTTGCTTGCTCCAACGGAAGCTCTGTTTCATAGAAAGTATAAGACAGGGTAATTGTCGGCAGGTTTCGGGCCTCTGAATCTTCAATGATCGAAGGTTCAACATAAAAAGACACCGGCATTTGCACGGTTTCCCCGGGCTGTAAAACTTGCAGCTCAAAGCAAAAACAGTCGATTTTGGTGAAATAGCCGCCCGCCGAAAACGGTGCGACATTAAAGGCCGCCGTTCCGGCAATTACCCGATCTGTCGGATTATAGGCCTCGTAAAAGGCCAGACCGGTTTCGCCAATACGAATGTCCATGGTGCGAACCACGGGCTTGAACACCCACGGCATATCCCTGTCCACATTCGCATCAAACCGAATTTGGATCATTTTGTCCAAAACAACATCGGAACCGACATCGGCACGAAGCGTCGCGCCACCAAAACCAGTCACTTGGCAAAACCAATTATAAAGTGGCACGCTTGCCCAAGCCAGCGCGCCCATGACGGCAACGACACCAACCAGTTTAACAGCCGTTTTATGTGTTGGCGCCATCACCCGCCAATACCAATTTGATTGATTGCCCTTTGCGGCTCAAAGCGGTCCTTCAGGCCAACCCCGGTAACCTTGGCCATCGTCAGACCAAATACCACGGCGACAAACCCGGCCAGCAAAATGCCGACACCGACGTTGCGGCCCAAACGGCGCTTGTGAATTTCATGTTCGGTTTTCATGCCCAGCCTCCAAGGCCATAAGCGGCCAAGCCTTTTTCCACCAGCAACGCGGTGAAGTGTAAAAACAAATAAGCGATGGAAAATTTGAAAAACTTACGCTCGGCGGCGTGATTATCGGCCTCGGTTGTGGCCTCATCGCGTTTGAAAATCTTCCAGCCACCCAAGATAAAGATCACATTCATGATCACCGCCGCCGTCAGATAGACAGGGCCACCGATGGACGTAAACCCAAGCCCCACCGCAACCGGTGCCAGGATCAGCGTATAAATCAGGATTTGCTTGCGCGTTTCTTTGCGCCCGTGGGTGACCGTCAGCATCGGCACACCCGCCTTGGCGTAATCGGTTTTCACAAACAGCGCCAGCGCCCAGAAATGCGGTGGTGTCCAGAAAAAGATCACCGCAAACATCAAGATCGCCTCAAGCGATACCGATCCGGTTGCAGCAACCCAGCCCACCATTGGTGGAAACGCGCCAGCCGCACCCCCGATAACAATGTTTTGCGGGGTCCAGCGTTTCAGCCACATTGTGTAAACAACGGCATAAAAGAAAATCGTAAAGGCCAGCAAACCGGCGGCGGGGATATTTGCGGCCAAGCCCAGCATGCCGACGGAAATCACCGACAACCAAATCCCCAATTGCAGGGCCTCGCCGGGTTGAACGCGCCCCGCAGGAATAGGGCGTGATTGCGTGCGTTTCATCACCATATCGATGTCGGCGTCCCACCACATGTTCAACGCCCCCGACGCACCCGCACCAACCGCGATGAACAGGATCGAGGTGAACGCCACCATCGGATGCACCGACACAGGCGCCACCATCAAGCCGACGAAGGCGGTGAAAACCACCAGCGACATCACGCGTGGTTTGAACAGCGCGATATAATCGCCAAAGCTGGCCTCGCCCTCTGGTGTGGATGTTGAAAGATCGCTCATGCTTTTACCCTTTTACGGGCGCTATGGGGAGGCCCCACCAGCACCCGTAGATTGTCTTAGTTAGAGGCGACTTGAACAGAAACAGGTGCTGTTGTGCCGGCGAATTCTTCTTTGGCGCCGGTCAACCACGCATCATATTGTTCTTGGCTAACGGCTTTGACAGTGATCGGCATATAGGCGTGATCTTTGCCGCACAATTCGGAACATTGACCGAAATAAATGCCCTCTTTGCCGGGATCAACGTTAAACCACAGCTGCGCCAAACGGCCCGGAACACCATCCTGCTTCACGCCGAAGGCAGGCATCGCCCAGGAATGGATCACGTCAGCGCCGGTCACTTGCATCACGATATTTTTGCCGGTTGGCACAACGACGGCATTATCCGTGGCCAGCAGCCATTCATCAGGCTGATAGCCATTGGCCGCCAGTTCTTCTTTGGGCAACAAAAAGCTTTCAAAAGCGAAATCATCGTCAACATATTCATAGCCCCAATACCACTGATAGCCAGTGACCTTGATGGTAATGTCTGCTTTGGGGATTTCCTGTTGGTTAAACAAAACCGGCAATGAAAAAGAACCGATCACCACAAGAATGATCACCGGGATCAGGGTCCAGGCAACCTCTAGCACTGAATTATGGGTAAACGTGGCAGGCACCGGATTGGCCCGTTTGTTATAGCGAATGATTACCCAAACCAGCAAAGCAGTCACAAACACCGAAATCACGGTGATAATGACCAACAAGAAATTATCCAACCAGATCAATTCACGCATCAGGCTTGTGGCTGGCTCTTGAAAATTAAGCCCTTTGGGTTGAGGCTTGCCCAATGATTGCAGCCCTTCCAACCCGGCTTGCGCCCAAACTGTTGTGGTTGTGATCAGGGTGAACAGCACCGCCATCAGGCCAGTTACCAAGCTTTTTTCTCGCATCATAGGCTCCCAAAAACCGAACCAGTCGGTATGTAATCTAACGGAATCCACGCCCAAAGACGGAATCCCCATTGTTCCTTTAAGGGGGAAGAACCATATTACGAGGCGTGAAACAAGTGTTGGCAGCGCGGCAATGCGCCGCTTATGGCAAAAAAACCGCAAAAAAAGGATCCAAGATGGATAAAACAATCAGCCCGTTTCGGCCATTTGAAACCAAAATTGATCCAGTTGCCACTTTGGCAATTTTGCGGGCGGCCCTTGAGGGGGCCGATGATGGCGAGCTTTTTCTGGAAAGATCACGATCCGAAGTGCTGTCTTTGGATGACGGGCGGATCAAAACCGCCAGCTATGACGCCGCCGAAGGGTTTGGATTGCGCGCGGTGAAGGGCGAAACAGCCGGTTACGCCCATTCCACCGAAATTTCCGAAAACGCGCTGCGCCGTGCGGCAGAAACCGCACGTTTGGCGGTGGGCGACGGGGGCGGCACGATGTCGGATGCCCCGAACGCCACAAACCGCCGGTTGTATGCCGACACTGATCCAATGTCACAGGCCAGCTTTCCGGTGAAAATCGACATTTTGCGGGAAATTGATGCCTATGCGCGCGGGCTGGACAAGCGGGTCATTCAGGTTTCCGCCACCTTGGCCGCCTCGTTGCAGGAAGTCGAAATTTTACGCGCCGAGGGCCAGCCGATGCGTGACGTGCGCCCGATGTCGCGGCTGAACATATCGATCATGGTCGAGGAGGCCGGCCGGCGCGAAAGCGGTATGGCAGGTGGCGGGGGCCGCGCAGCCCTGACCGGATTGATCGATCCGGTGCATTGGCAGGCCGCCGCACAAGAAGCGTTGCGCATCGCCTTGGTCAACCTTGGGGCAGAACCTGCACCTGCGGGTGTTATGGACGTCGCCCTTGGTGCCGGATGGCCCGGTATATTGCTGCACGAAGCGGTGGGTCACGGGCTGGAAGGCGATTTCAATCGCAAGCAAACCTCGGCCTTTGCCGGGTTGATGGGGCAACAGGTGGCCGCCAAGGGCGTGACTGTGTTGGATGACGGCACCATGCCTGACCGGCGTGGATCGATTTCGATTGACGACGAAGGCACGCCCAGCGCCAAAAACGTCTTGATCCAAGATGGCGTTTTAACCGGCTATATGCAGGATCGTCAAAACGCGCGGCTGATGGGCGTGGCCCCCACCGGCAACGGGCGGCGGCAATCTTATGCCCACGCGCCGATGCCGCGGATGACCAACACCTATATGCTGTCGGGCGATGCCACCCCCGGCGATATCGTGGCCGACCTGCGTGATGGTATTTACGCGGTCGGTTTTGGAGGCGGTCAGGTGGATATCACCAACGGCAAGTTCGTGTTTTCCTGCACCGAGGCTTATCGGGTGAAAAACGGTAAAATCGGGGCGGCGGTCAAGGGCGCGACGCTGATCGGCGATGGCCCCACCGCATTGAAGCAAATCCATGCGATCGGCAACGACATGGCGCTGGATCCGGGTATCGGCAATTGCGGCAAGGCGGGGCAATGGGTGCCCGTGGGTGTCGGCCAACCGACATTGTTGATCGGCGGGTTGACAGTGGGCGGTAGCGCGGCGTGATCCGTCAGGCTGTAAATGCCGATTTTGCCCCGCTTGCCCGGCTTTGGGCCAAAGGCTGGAACCAAGCCCACCTGGCACATACGCCGCCCGAATTGACCGCGCTGCGTACCTATGACGATTTTTTGCGGCGCTTGCATCTGATGGGTGATGATCTGCGCGTGGTCGGGCCAGCGGGTGCGCCAAATGGGTTTTGCGCGATCCGGAATGACGAAATTTATCAGATTTATGTTGATAATTCTGCCCGTGGTGGCGGCATTGCCGCCTTACTTTTGGCAGACGGCGAGGCTCGAATTACGGCGCGGGGATATGCCAAGGCCAAGCTGGATGTGATCATTCCAAACAGCCGCGCGCAAAGGTTTTATGAAAAAAATGGCTGGCGTAATCGTGGCGTAGAGGTGGTTGATTTGGACACTTCCAAAGGGCTTTATCCGCTGCGGCTTTATGTATTTGTTAAAGATTTGGGCAAAAATAAGGCAGCGTTAAATCACGGTTAACCTATGCCTGCCAGCCTAGGGGCATCTGCCGAGTCACCCAGCGTGACACCCCTGAATAATAGAGGCTGCCCCTTTATGAATAACGATCTTTTTGGCGCTGCGCCACTTGCCCCGCCGACATCCGCGGATGAAGCGGTGCGCTGGTTGCAACTTTTCCGTTCGCGCCGTGTTGGCCCGGCCACGTTTTACCGGCTGCTGGTTGAACATGGTTCGGCAGGGGCCGCGCTATTGGCATTGCCAGAGGTGGCGCGGGCCTCTGGTGTCAGGGATTACCAATGCTTTGATCCGGTGCAGGCCGAACAGGAATATCGCGCCGGTAAACGCGCCGGTTATTCACTGATTTGTGCCGGCACGGCGCAGTATCCTGCTGGATTTGCCGATATTTCCGACATGCCCCCGGTTTTTTGGGCACGGGGGCGGCTGGAATTGCTGAAATCCCCGATGTTGGCAATCGTCGGCGCGCGCAATGCCTCTTCGCTTGGCACCCGCATGGCCAGAAAGCTGGGCGATGATCTGGGACAGGCCGGGTTCACCGTGGTTTCCGGTTTGGCGCGCGGTGTGGATGCGGCGGCGCATCTGGGGGCCTTGCCCCATGGCACCATCGCGGTGATGGCTGGCGGGGTGGATGTGATCTATCCGGCGGAAAATGCCGAATTGGCGACCAAAATTGCCACTGGCGGGCTGATTATTTCGGAACAACCCCTGGGCCTGCACCCGCAGGCACGGCATTTCCCGCAACGCAATCGGTTGATTTCCGGTCTGTCAAAGGCGACCTTGGTGATTGAAGCCGCGCTAAAATCAGGGTCCTTGATAACCGCAAGAAATGCCGCCGATCAGGGCCGCGATGTTTTGGTGGTGCCGGGGCATCCGTTTGATGGCCGTTCCGGCGGCTGCAATGCCTTGATCCGCGATGGTGCGACATTGATAAGGGGTGCAAGCGACGTGGTCGAGGCGGTTGGCACCGCAAGCCCGGCCGAAGATTTGCCGCCCCCAAAGGCCCTGCAAACGCCAGAAGTGGCAACCGCTATTGCACCGCAAACCGGCGATATTCAATCCCATATCATGGCGCTTTTGTCGATCAGCCCCACCCCCGAAGACCAACTGATCCGTGATCTGAATTTGCCCAGCGCCACGGTATCTGCAAAATTGCTGGATCTGGAGCTGGATGGGGCCATTACACGGCAATCCGGCGGGCTGTTGGCACGCGCACTTTAGATTTTTAAATAAGGCCCATTGACAATGGGGACCAAGCGCACACATTTTGCCGCGCCTATAGAACCGTAAAAATCAAGGATTGTTTATGCCAGTTGTTGTCGTTGAATCACCGGCTAAGGCCAAGACAATTAACAAATATTTGGGGAAAGACTATACCGTTTTGGCCAGCTATGGCCACGTGCGTGATTTGCCCGCCAAGAACGGTTCTGTTGATCCTGACAATGGATTCGACATGCTATGGGAGATCGGTTTTGACAGCCGAAAACACGTCAAGGCCATCGCTGACGCGCTAAAAGATGACAATGAACTGATCCTCGCAACCGACCCCGATCGCGAAGGCGAAGCGATTTCCTGGCACCTGCAAGAGGCGCTGACAAAACGCAAGGCGATCAAGAAAACCACGCCGGTCAGTCGCGTGGTCTTCAACGCCATCACCAAAACCGCCGTCACCGAAGCGATGAAAAATCCACGCGCTGTGGACATGGAATTGGTCAACGCCTATTTGGCCCGTCGTGCGCTGGATTATCTGGTGGGGTTCAATCTGTCGCCGGTGTTGTGGCGCAAACTGCCGGGCGCGCGCTCTGCCGGGCGTGTGCAATCGGTTTGTCTGCGGCTGATCGTTGATCGGGAAATGGAAATCGAGGCGTTTAACGCCCGTGAATACTGGTCTGTAAAGGCCGCGCTCACCACGCCGCGCGGCCAGGATTTCGAGGCGCGGCTGACCGTTCTGGGCGGCAAAAAGCTGGACAAATTCGACCTTGAAAATTCCGTGGCCGCCGAAATGGCGGTTCAGGCGGTAACCTCTCGCGATTTGACTGTGGCCTCGGTCGAAGCAAAACCAGCCAACCGCAATCCGTCGGCACCGTTCATGACCTCAACCCTGCAACAAGAGGCCAGCCGCAAATTTGGCATGGGCGCACGCCAAACCATGTCAACCGCCCAGCGTCTGTATGAGGCCGGTTTCATTACCTATATGCGGACCGACGGCATTGATATGGCGCCTGAGGCAATCACCGCGGCGCGGGATGCCATCGACACACGGTATGGGGCGGATTATGTGCCCAAGGGGCCGCGCATTTATAAAAACAAAGCCAAAAATGCCCAAGAGGCGCATGAATGCATTCGCCCGACCGAACTGGATAAATCAGCCGCTGACTTGAAATTATCCGATGCCGATCAGCGCAAGCTGTATGATTTGATCTGGAAACGTACCCTTGCCAGCCAGATGGAAGCAGCGCGACTGGAGCGCACCACCGTTGATATCGGCAGTGCGGACGGGCAGGTCATGCTGCGTGCCACCGGGCAGGTTGTGCTGTTTGACGGGTTCATGAAGGTTTATGAAGAGGGCCGTGATGATTTTGGCTCAGACGAAAATCAGGATGGCGATGGCCGCCTTCCCCAGATCATGCAGGGGGAAATTGCTGCGGTTGGAAAAAATTCCTTATTTGAACAATTTCGCAAGGCCGAAAAAAGTGACTCAAACGACGTTATCGACAGCACCGACGACCCAACCGGAAAAATTAAATACTGTGATTCAGCGGTCTTGTCCGCGAACGAGTCAGTGCTGGGCTTACAGCATTTCACCCAGCCACCGCCGCGTTTCACCGAGGCGACATTGGTGAAACGCATGGAAGAATTGGGCATTGGCCGCCCCTCTACCTATGCCAGCATCGTCACGACGATTCAGGAACGCGAATATGTGCGCAAAGACAAAAATCGCCTTTTCCCCGAAGATAAAGGCCGCATCGTCACCGTCTTTTTGCTGAATTATTTCCGCAAATACGTCGGTTTTGATTTCACCGCCGATCTGGAAGATCAGCTTGATAATGTGTCCGCAGGCGAGGCGGATTATAAGGTGGTTCTGGCGCAATTCTGGCGCGACTTTTCCGCCGCGATTGCGGAAACCTCGGAATTGCGGATTTCCGAAGTGCTGACCAAGCTGGATGAGGTTCTGACGCCGCAATTGTATCCGCCGCGCGAAGACGGGTCAGATCCAAAAACCTGCCCCTTGTGTGGTGTTGGCAAGCTGCACTTGAAGTCATCGCGCTCGGGCGGTTTTGTCGGCTGTGGCAATTATCCCGAATGTCGCTATACGCGCCCCATTGGCGGTGATGCCGCCGAGGGTGGCGATCGCGTGCTGGGCGAGGATGATGGCGATATCATCAGCCTGCGCACCGGCCGGTTTGGTCCCTATTTTCAGCGCGGCGAAGTCACCGAAGAAAACAAAAAACCACCACGCGCCAGTCTGCCCAAAGGCTGGGTGGCGGATGATATGGATTTGGAGAGTGCGCTGTTGCTGCTGTCTTTGCCGCGCTTAATTGGCCCGCACCCCGAAGACAACGAACCGGTCGAGGCGGGCCTTGGGCGCTATGGCCCTTATGTAAAGCATGGCCGCACCTTTGCCAGCCTGTCGGATATGGACGAAATGTTCAGCGTGGGCATGAACCGCGCGGTTGAACTGATCGCGGAAAAACGCGCCAAAGGCCCCGGTGGGCGGGCCGCGGCAACACCCCTGCGTGAATTGGGCGAACACCCCGAAAGCGGCGGCGCGGTCAACGTTATGGATGGCAAATACGGTGCCTATGTCAAATGGGAAAAGATTAACGCAACCTTGCCCAAGGACGTCACGCCCGAACAGGTGACGATGGCTATGGCGGTTGAATTGATCGCCGAACGGGCGGCAAAAAAGGGTGTTAAAAAGCCCGCAAAGAAAGCTGCGAAAAAGCCAGTGAAGTCGGCCGCGAAAAAACCGGCCAAGAAGGCGGCGACCAAGACAGTTACCAAAACCGCCGCCGCCAAGAAGAAATAACCACGCGCCCGCATTTTGTGGGCGAAACACCATTGAACCGACCTGCAACGGTGCTAGGTTGGGCATGTAAACACCGCCAGTGCCAGCCGCACGGCGAAATTCAGAACTGGGATGATGAAATGAAAAAAGTTTATGACAGCGCCGACGCCGCCGTGGCGGACGTATTGTTTGACGGGATGTTTATTGCATCGGGCGGCTTTGGTCTGTGCGGCATTCCCGAACTGTTGATTCAGGCGGTGCGCGATTCTGGCGTCAAGGATTTGACCATTGCGTCAAACAACGCGGGCGTTGATGAATTCGGGTTGGGGTTGTTGCTGCAAACCCGTCAGGTGAAAAAAATGTTGTCGTCCTATGTTGGGGAAAACGATCTGTTCATGCAACAGTATCTGTCGGGCGAGTTGGAAATCGAGTTCAACCCGCAAGGCACTTTGGCTGAACGCATGCGTGCCGGTGGCGCGGGTATCCCGGGTTTTTATACAAAAACCGGCGTTGGTACGGTGATCGCAGAGGGTAAAGACCACAAGGATTTCGACGGCCAGACCTATATTCTGGAACGCGGTATCGTGGCGGATGTGTCGATTGTGAAGGCCTGGAAGGCCGACGAACAAGGCAATCTGGTGTTCCGTAAAACCGCGCGCAATTTCAACCCTGCCGCCGCGACCTGCGGGAAAATCTGCTTGGCCGAGGTCGAAGAGATTGTACCGACCGGCAGCCTGGACCCCGATAAAATCCATCTGCCCGGTATTTACGTTACCCGATTGATCCAGGGACAGCACGAAAAACGCATCGAGCAGCGGACAATTCGCGCCGCTTAGGGCCGAAGGGAACGCCATGGACTCGCCCTATAACAACCTGCCTAAACGCGCCTTTTGGCGCACAGGTGTGGGCGAGCGTGACGCAAATGATCCGGGTGATCTGTATCATCCGCGCTGGCAGATTGCCGCAAAGAACCGCATTTTCACCGCCGGCAGCTGTTTTGCACAACATGTCGGTCGTGCGTTGCGCCGGGCGGGGGCCAAGGTAATCGACACCGAAGTTTTACCCAGAAATGTAAGTGATGGGTTAAAATACAAATACGGCTATGGGCTGTATTCGGCGCGTTTTGGGAATATCTATACGGCGCGACAAATGTTGCAACTAATGGGCGAGGCCGCGGGCGAAACACGCCCTGCCCTGCCGATTTGGGAACATGCGGACCGCTATTTTGATGCCCAGCGCCCAGCGGTGGAACCGCGTGGGCTGGACACGCCCGAACAGGTGCGCAGCCATCGCGAGGCACATTTGGCACGGGTAAGCTTGGCGCTTTTACGCACCGATGTTTTTGTTTTCACTTTTGGGCTGACCGAAACCTGGGAACACATTGAAACCGGCACGGTTTATCCAACCGCACCTGGTGTTATGGCCGGGTATTTTGATCCTGATCTGTTTCGGTTCAAAAACCTGAACGCGCTGGAATGCTATGATGATTTTGTGCAAATCCGCGCCCATATGAAAAAACTCAACCCTACCTGTAAATTCATCATCACCGTTTCCCCCGTGCCGCTGACGGCCACCGCCAGCGGTGATCACGTCGAGGTGGCAACCGCCAGTTCCAAAGCCAGCCTGCGGGCGGCATGCGCGATGTTGGTCGATGAATATGACGATATCGATTATTTTCCATCCTATGAAATCATCACCTCGGCCAACGCCCGTGGCATCTATTTCAAGGCCAATAAACGCAGCGTTGCACGCGTCGGCATCGACACGGCGATGGGTATGTTTCTGGCAGCGCATAATTTGTCGGCCAAACCGGCCCCGACCCTTGCGACCGCTGCCGCGGCGGCCGAATTTTGCGAGGATGTTTTGCTCGAGGCGTTTGTGGAATGAGCCGCATTCTTGTCATTGGGTCATCCCATGCGGGCGCTGTGAAACTGGCCTGGGACGAAACCAAAGACGATCACACCGGCGTTGAACTGGATTTTCTGGTGCTGCCTTGGCCGCATTTTGCGCAGCTGCGACTGTATGATGACATGACATATGGCGCGCGCGCGCCCTTCGCCGACGAGGTCGCGCGGGCAAATGCCCTAATGGTCAACGGTAAGGAAACCGTTAATCTATCCGACTATGACCTTATTTTTTGGGTCGGCTACAGCAGTCCCGTTGATGCACTGGTGCGGTTGATGTGCAACTACGCCATCGATGGCGTCATCCGGCACGAGGCCAAACCTCGTATGTCTTTTGCGCTGTTTCGGGAAATATTGATGGAATTTGTGACGGAATGTTTGCCCGATGATGTTTGGTTGAACGCCGCATCCCGCCCGAAACTGATTGTTCACCTTTGCCCGATCATTGCGGAAACCTGTTTGACGGTGCCAAAATATCAACGCAACTGGCACATCGTCGCCGACAATGCCAAAATCTTTCGCCGAATTTTGGCATTGATGATGAAACGGATGACCACACGTCTGGCGGAGCATAATATAGACGTGCTAGAGCAGCCCCCAGAAACACTGGCACAAAACGGAATGACCAAGGTGAAATATTCGGTAGGCTCGGTTCGGTTGTTAAGCGATGAGGCCCATCCCGAAAACGACCCCACACATATGAACAGCATCTATGGGCGGTTGCTGTTGCAGCGGCTCTTTGCCAATCTTGGCACAACCACACAGGATGCAGCCGACAGGCCGGTATCCTAGACGAACAAACAGCGAAGGAAGATCACGATGGCTTGGGACAGAAATCAAATGGCGGCGCGTGCCGCGCAAGAATTGAAAGACGGCATGTATGTGAACCTTGGCATCGGTATTCCGACGTTGGTTTCCAACTATATCCCCGATGGCATCGACGTCACGTTGCAATCGGAAAACGGCATGTTGGGCATGGGGCCTTTTCCCACCGAGGATGAAATCGACGCCGATTTGATCAACGCGGGCAAGCAGACGATCACTGAAATGGACCGGACTTCGTATTTTGGGTCGGATCAATCTTTTGCGATGATCCGCGGCGGCAAGATCGCCATGGCGATTTTGGGCGCGATGGAAGTGGCGGAAAACGGCGATCTGGCGAATTGGATGATTCCCGGAAAATTGATCAAGGGCATGGGCGGCGCGATGGATTTGGTCGCCGGTGTGGGCCGCGTGGTCGTGGTGATGGATCACGCCAACAAACGCGGCGAGTCCAAGGTTCTGAAGACCTGCACCTTGCCCCTGACAGGCACCGGCGTGGTGGATCGCATCATCACCAATTTGGGTGTGATGGATGTGGCTGAAGGCGGGTTGAAAATCGTTGAACTGGCCGATGGTGTCACCGAAGAAGAGTTGCGCGCCAATACCGAGGCAACGCTGGTTTAACCGCCACCGACAAATACACATCCGTCGCTGAACAATTCGGGCGGGGTCTTGCACAGGCCCCGCGCGGTTTTCCATGCGGCCAGAACCTTGGGTATATAAGTACGGGTTTCGACATAGGGTGGCACGCCATTGTGGGCCAGCACCGCGTTTTCACCAGCGTTATACCCGGCCAATGCCAAGATCGGATCGCCATCAAAATTGCCCAGCAGCCAGTTCAAATAGGTCACACCGCCTTGAATGTTCTGGGTTGGCAAAGTGGCGTCAACATTGAACCGTTCGGCGGTTGCGGGCACAAGTTGCATCAAACCAATGGCGCCCTTGTTGCTTTGGGCCATCGGGTCACCGCCTGATTCAACCGAAATGACCGCAAGCGCAAAAGCCGGCGAAACCTGTGTGCCGATGGTGGCAATCAGAATATCACGCCCATAGATGGTACTGATATTTTGTAAATCCGCCAACCGCGGGACCGGCGCGAACTTTCCGGTTGGTGGCGCGTTCAATACCGCCATAGCACGCCTGAAATTGGCAGGGCTTGCCTGATCCAAATCCGCCGGTGCGGTTTCCCAAAACCAATCGTATTGTGCGCCTGCTGTGGCGGCGGCGGCGGGTTCGTTTTGAGCAGATGCCGCGGCAATGGCTGGTGCAACGGGATCAATTTGCACAGTTATGCGCTTTGTGCTGCCTGATTTCGGGGGCTTTGAAGATTTAAAAGTAAACTCGGGAAACGGCGCCGGTTGCTGTGACCAGCCACCAAAAGGCAGCAAAGCACCCATCAAGATGGCCAGTATCGTCTTTTTCAGCATGAAACAGCCCGATTGATTTATTGTTTTTCTGAAATTTTGATGGCGCAATTTTCAGTATTATTCCACAAAAATCGTGGTTTTCGGTTCAAGAATGGAAAGGTATTTGGGGAAATTTCTGCGACTTTGTAATGTTTAATTGTTATTTTACAAAGTGTTATGTTGATTTTTTATGCTGAAATGCCATTGCACAAAAAAGTACAAAACCAGCCCAATTTGCGCCCAAATCAGTGTTCATAAAGTATTCATACCAAGACGGCGAAAGATACTCGCTTGACGGGTTACGTGAAAAACAAACAACCTTACTGATCCTTTGGAGGGACACACTATGAAACTGTTCAAATTTGCAAAAGACGAATCCGGCGCTGTAACTGTTGACTATGTTGTGCTGTGCGCAGCCATCGTTCTGACCGGTACTGCGATTGCCACAAGCATCAACACTGGCCTGACTTCAAAAGCCACCAGCATCACTGGCAACATCTCTTCGGGCGCTGCTTCTTAAGCCGTCTCAAAGAGGGTCGGGTTTTCCGGCCATCCAGATCAAAGCCGTGCCCTAGGGCGCGGCTTTTTTTATCACAGATGCCGATATTCCTTTCGCGATATAAATTATGATACGCCGCGATATTTCCCTAACATTCCCCTAAAAAAGTACAAAACCAGCCCAATTTGCGCCCAAATCAGTGTTCATAAAGTATTCATACCAAGACGGCGAAAGACACTCGCTTGACGGGTTACGTGAAAAACAAACAACCTTACTGATCCTTTGGAGGGACACACTATGAAACTGTTCAAATTTGCAAAAGACGAATCCGGCGCTGTAACTGTTGACTATGTTGTGCTGTGCGCAGCCATCGTTCTGACCGGTACTGCTGTTGCTTCCAGCATCAACACTGGCCTGACTTCAAAAGCCACCAGCATCACTGGCAACATCTCTTCGGGCGCTGCTTCTTAAGCCGTCTAAAGAGGGTCGGGTTGTCCGGCCATCCAGATCAAAGCCGTGCCCTTTGGGTGCGGCTTTTTTTTTGTGCGACCTTCTAAAGTTCGCCTGAAAAGGCTCCAAACTGACCAGATGCCGTGTTCTTACCCTGAGAATCCCTCAAAAATGTACGCAAGTGGCCCAATTTGCGCCCAATTTCGCCTTCATAAAGAATTCATACCAAGACGGCGAGATACTCTCGGCCTGGCAGGTCGAGTGAAAACAAACCTTATAATCCTTTGGAGGGATACACTATGAAACTGTTCAAATTTGCAAAAGACGAATCCGGTGCTGTAACTGTTGACTATGTTGTGCTGTGCGCAGCCATCGTTCTGACAGGTACTGCTGTTGCAACAAGCATCAACACTGGCCTGACATCGAAAGCCACCAGCATCACTGGCAACATCTCTTCGGGCGCTGCTTCTTAAGCCGTCTCAAAGAGGGTCGGGTTTTCCGGCCATCCAGATCAAAGCCGTGCCCTAGGGCGCGGCTTTTTTATATTTTACAAATGGTTACTCCCCAAAGGACTTAGAGCAAAGCACTTGGAAATGACCGAAAGCTGCCCAATTTTTAACCAAATTTCAACATAGACAGACGTTGCCCGCAAAATTTGTAAAACTACTTTGTACGCGGGGAACAAGTCTGGTTAACACACAATCCTGTGGAGGAATTAATGAGTAACATATTTAAGTTTTTAGATGAAGAATCCGGCGCTGTCACTGTCGACTTTGTAGTCCTTAGTGCGGCAATTGTCCTGGTTGGTGCCGCCGTTGCGGGCACGATCAACAGCGGCCTGACCAGCAAAGCAACCACCATCACCGGCAACGTTTCAAGCGGTGCCTAACAAATTCCGAAAGGCCGGGGTGCTGCCATCCCGGCCTTTGATATTGCAAAATAGATTTCTTATTTTTGCCGCATTTCGGCTTTGAAAATTCCCCAGCCCTCGCAAAAAGACCTTATTGGGCACATAGTTTCGGCCCATCGGTAAATTATGGTTTCCCTAGTGAATTGCGAAAAAAATTCGCGGGCAATCCCTGAGTGGGGGATTTTGAAAGAAAGGGAAGAAAATGCGTTTAGTATTCGGAGCCGTATTAGTTGCAGGCGTAGGGCTTGCTGGTTTTGCCGTAAATATGGCCCAAGATCGAATTGGGCAATATCAGACCGCGCTGGCGGCCTCGCAGGCAAACTCGCAAAACAGCGTTGAAATGAAATCTGTTTTTGTCGCCACTAAAACTCTGGATTACGGTGATGTCCTGACAGAAGAAGACGTTCGAGAAGCAATGTTGCCGATTGATGCCATCCCGGAAGGGGCGTTTTTTGAAAAGGCAGCCCTGTTTGACGAAAATCCAAACAAACCGCGCCAGGTTTTGCGGTTGATGACGGAAAACGAATTGTTATTGGCCCACAAACTGACCAATTCTGGCGAAGAGGCCGGTGTTGCCACCTTGTTAAGCCCCGGCATGCGCGCCTTTTCGATCAAAGTTGACGATACAACCGGTGTGGCAGGTTTGTTGAATGCCGACGACCATGTTGATGTTTACTGGACCGGCAATCGCGGCGACGGCCTTGGTAATCGCGAAGGCGGGGTGACCAAACTGATCCAAGCGAATGTTAAACTGGTGGCCATTGACGCATCGGCGGATAAACAACGCGGCAATTCGCGGTCGGCGCGCACGGTAACGGTTGAGGTTTCCCCACAACAAGTTGCCTCATTGGCCCAAGCACAAAACAGTGGCAAGCTGTCGCTGTCGCTGGTTGGCATTGCCGATGACATTGTGGCCTCGGTCGAAGAGGTTGATCAAAACCGCCTGTTGGGTCAACTGACACAAGCGGCACCCAAGCGGGTTTGCACAATCAAAACACGCAAAGGTGGTGTTGTAACAGAGCTGCCGATCCCCTGTTCCAACTAAGACATTCCACAAATATCTGCCAAAACGCCGCCCATCCAAGGCGGCGTTTTTGTTTCATCCCCCCAATTTCAACCACAAGGCGTGGACAAATCGCAACAACAATGCGCCGCAATGCATTGATTCTTGCATAAAATTGGGATTTCGGGCATGGTGCATCAAAATCAGGGCAAAGACCCAAAAGAAACGTGATCAGGAGGCAGGATCACATGACACTTAAAAACCTATTCCTCTCAGGTCTAATGGGCTTGGGTTTCGCTGTTTTATCGGCGCCGGTTTCGGGCTTTGCGCAAACGATAAAAGTCGTTACGGGTGCTGCCTCGAACAGCTTGAAAGTACCGATGAACCGCGCCATCGTGGTTGAAACGGAAACCTCTTTTGGCGAAGTTTCCGTGGCAAATCCCGGCATCGCGGATATTTCCACACTTTCGGACAAAACCATTTATGTGCTGGGCAAAGCGCCCGGCCGCACCACTCTGACATTGCTGGATGGTGCTGGTCGGTTGATTTCCAACGTTGAGGTTCACGTCACGCCGGATGTTGCGGAATTCAAAGAACGCCTGCAACAGATTTTACCCGGCGAGCCGATCGAAGTGCGCACCGCAAATGACGGTATCGTCATGAGCGGCACGGTTTCGTCGATCGGTAAACTGGATCGCGCCCTGGATTTGGCCAATCGGTATGCACCTGATCGGGTCAGCAATCTGATGTCAGTTGGCGGTACACAACAGGTCATGTTGAAAATTCGCTTTGCAGAAATGCAGCGTTCGGTTGCTAAAAATCTGACCGGGTCACTGGCATTCAGCGGATCCTTAGGTGGCAATGCGGGGGCCGCTGGCGGTACGCAAACTTTCAGCGACGGCAGCAATCTGGCCAATCTTTATGATGGCGACGCCACGACAACTGCCACGTCATCAACGGACCGTGACGGGTTGTTTTCAATCGGCTTTTCCAATGGCACAATTGGTTTTCAGGTTCTGCTGGAAGCCCTTGAAACCAAAGGTGTTGTTCGCACTTTGGCGGAGCCGAATTTGACCGCGCTGTCGGGCCAAAAGGCTGAATTTCTGGCGGGCGGCGAATATCCGACACCAGCAATTGACGACAACGGCACGCCGGTGATCGAATACAAACCCTTTGGCATCGAAATGGAATTCACCCCCACGGTGGTGGATGGTGATTTGATCAATTTGCAGCTGCAAACCAGCGTTTCCAGCCTTGATACATCGATCAGCGCGCAAAATTCGCAAGGTTTCACGGTGTTTGGCTTTAAAACCCGCAAGGCCTCGACCACGGTTGAAATGCGCGATGGGCAAAGCTTTGCGATTGCCGGCTTGTTGCAAGATGATTTTACCGATCAAGCAGGCCAAGTGCCATGGTTGGGCGATGTGCCAATTGTTGGCGCGCTGTTCCGCAGTTCGGAGTTTGCCCGTAAACAAAGCGAGCTGGTTGTCATTATAACCCCGCATCTGGTTTCCCCAACACGCGGCGAAGCCTTGGCATTACCAACGGATCGCATTCAAATCCCGACGGAACGCGATTTGTTCTTGTTTGGTAACGTCGCCGGCGGGAAAAAAATCAAGGGTGCCGCGGGTGAAGTTGCGCGTCAGGATTTTTCCGGCTCTTACGGCTACGTGATGGATTAAGGGAATATGGGCATGTTGAAAAAAACGTTATCTATCATCCTGTTGACCAGCGTTGCGGCCTGTAGCTCGCAGCAAATGATCACCAAGAATTTCAACAAACCGATTGGCTCGGAACTCGATGAGGGCCGCTTTGGCAACCCGACGATGAACAACATTCTGATCCAGTCAGGGCAAAAATCACCGACTTATGATTTGGCCCAACGATTTAACAGCGAAGTGATCCCAACGGTCAACTTTGCCTTTAACAGTGCCCAACTTGACGGCGCGGCGCAGGCCACGTTGCAACAACAGGCAAATTGGATCCGCCAGTTCCCCGAAGTGCGGTTTCGCGTTTATGGGCACACCGATTTGGTGGGCAGCAACCGGTACAATAAACGGCTTGGATTGCGCCGTGCAAAAGCTGTTGTAAGCTATTTTGCCAGCCAAGGCATTGGCCGTGACAGGCTGGAGGCGGTTGCGTCCTTTGGCGAAGAGCAACCAATTGTTTTCACCCAATCCGAGGAACGGCAAAACCGCCGTACCGTTACGCAAGTATCTGGTTTTGTTGAAAATAACAAATTTGTCTTGAACGGAAAATATGCCGAAATCATCTTTCGCGAATATGTTTCAAGCGCCGAACCCGTAACTGAGGCGACGGCGCAGACGGCCTCGCCTATCGCGTTGCCGGGCGGTGCACCCTAAGTTTGAACTAATAATCCCAAACAGGCCCTATTGTTGCCCAAATTGCCTGCAATACACACATAGCAAGAGCAGGAGTCGACCTTTAAAAAAAACCAAAGGCGGCTTCGAAAGGTGGATTAAGACGACGTTCAGCCGTTTGATTTATGATCCATATATGGTGTGAGGAATACGGGCTAATGAGTAACGCAGCAAAAAATATTGATCCGGTCGAGATCATCGCCTGCACAATTGCAGCCGATTTAAACGCTGTTCCACAGTTGATCGACCAGATGGAAACCGAATTTGGTGAAAACTGGGGCGATCTTCGATTTGAAGAGGTCGAGGCCTTTTTGGGGTCGCCGGTATCGGATGATCTGGAAATTGTAACGCTGGCAATCATTGGCCGTGACGAGGATATGTTGATCCGCGCCGCCAATTTAATCAATCTTATCAAAGATAAAGATATCTATATCGTTCTGGTAACGAAAGATGTATCCGCCCCGATTTTGCATCAGTTGATGCGCCTTGGGGCCGACGAATTTGTACCCTACCCCGTGCCCGAAGGCGCGCTTAGCGATTCAGTCGAGCGGCGTTCGCGTATGGATGCCGCGCCGACGGCTCGCCATGCGGCAATGTCACAACCGGGATTGGCCTTGGCATCGATGCCAGCAAAAAACGGGTCGGTTTTTGCCATTCAAGGGCTTTGTGGCGGTGCCGGGGCCACGACCTTTGCGGTAAATTTGGCGTATGAGCTGGCAAATTTGGACAAAAAGAACCCGAAAACGGTTTGTTTTCTTGATCTGGATTTCCAATTCGGTTCCGCCGCGACCTATATGGATCTGCCCCGCAAGGACGCAGTTTTGGAAATGTTAACCAATGCCGAGGATTTGGACGAGGATATATTCAGCCAGGCCTTGGTCGGGTTCGGCGAAAACATGCATGTGCTGACGGCACCAGCGGATATTTTGCCCTTGGATATTGTCGGATCCGAAGAAATCGGCGCGGTCATCGACAATGCCCGAGAAAAATTCGATTTTGTCGTTATCGATATGCCAAAAACTCTGGTGCAGTGGACCGAAACGGTCATGGATCGTGCGGATGTACATTTTGCCATGTTGGAAATGGACATGCGCAGCGCGCAGAATGCATTGCGGCTAATTCGCGCCCTCAAAGCCGAAGATTTGCCGTTTGAAAAAATCAAATATGTGCTGAACCGCGCCCCTAAATTTACCGACCTTTCGGGCAAGTCCCGCGCCAAAAAAATGGCCGAAAGCCTGGAAATCAGTCTGGAATTGAACTTGCCCGATGGCGGTGTGCAGGTGGCAAATTCATGCGACCACGGCCAACCGCTGGGCATGACCGCACCGAAAAACCCATTGCGCAAAGAAATCACAAAATTGGCGCAGTCGCTGGTCAAAATGGCCGAGCAACGCACTGAAAAGTAGGAATATCAAAAATGTTTTCGCGTTATAAAAAAGATGGTGAAGCGAAGCCGAAACTAGCCGCTGTTCCCAGTGCGACACGCACCGACCCTGCCCCCAAAGCAGCCGCAATCGCGCCAAAACCTGTGCCCGTACAGCCCGGTCGCGTCGCCCCGACCGACAAAGAGCAAAAGCGCCGCGAACGCTTGATGGAAGTCAAAGTTGAACTACACAAAGAATTACTGAACAGCCTGAATTTATCGGCGCTTGAACATGCCACCGAGGCCGAATTACGCCAAGAAATCATTTCGATCAGCGCCGAAACACTGGATCGTATCGGTGTGGTTTTGAACAAAGACGAACGCACCACGCTGCATCAGGAACTTTATGACGAAGTAACGGGTCTGGGCCCGCTCGAGCCGCTGTTGAAAGATGACAGCATCGCGGATATTTTGATCAACGGACCCAAAAGCATCTTTGTCGAGCGCAACGGCAAGCTGACAAAATCGGAAATCACCTTTCGCAATGAAAAACACCTGTTGCGGATCATCGACAAAATCGTATCCGCCGTTGGCCGTCGGGTTGACGAATCCAACCCCTATGTGGATGCCCGTTTGGCTGATGGCTCGCGCTTTAACGCGATGGTGCCGCCGATCGGCGTGGATGGATCACTGGTGTCCATCCGGAAGTTTAAAAAAGATAAACTCGGCATTTCCGATCTGGTCAATTTTGGTGCTTTCAGCCCGGAAATGGCCCTGTATCTGGAGGCCGCGGTGGCCACACGCCTGAACGTCATCGTTTCCGGTGGTACGGGGTCGGGTAAAACCACCACGCTGAATGCGCTGTCTTCATTCATCGCCAATGACGAACGTATTTTGACGATCGAAGATACGGCGGAATTGCAGTTGCAACAGGACCACGTCGGCCGCATGGAAAGCCGCCCCGCCAACGTCGAGGGCAAAGGCGAGGTCAGCCAGCGCGACTGTTTGCGCAACGCGCTGCGGATGCGCCCGGATCGTATTATCGTTGGGGAAACCCGTGGTGAAGAAGTCATCGACATGTTGCAAGCGATGAACACCGGCCACGATGGTTCAATGACAACCATCCACGCCAACAACGCGCGTGATGGTGTGTCGCGGCTGGAAAACATGATCGCGATGTCCGGTATCGACATGCCCTTGCGCGCCATGCGCAGCCAGATTTCCGCCGCTGTAAACCTGATTGTTCAGGCCAGCCGCTTGCAAGACGGGTCGCGCCGCATGGTGTCGATCACCGAAATAACCGGCATGGAAGGCGACATTATTTCAATGCAGGAAGTGTTCCGTTACCAGCGCGTTGGCTTGGGGCCGGGCGGCAAAATCATTGGCCATTTCACCGCCACCGGCGTGCGGTCGCATTATGCCGAGCGGTTCAAGCAATGGGGCTATGATTTGCCCGCCAACATCTATGAACCAGTAGCGGCGGAGTAATATTATGTGGGGATTTGGAGCAGAAACATTAATCTACGCCGTGATCTTTGTATCGGTGATGTTCCTTGTCGAAGGCATTTATTTGCTGGTTTTTGGCAAGTCGATCAGCCTTAACAACCGCATCAACCGCCGGTTGGATATGATGGAAAAAGGCGCGGCGCGCCAAGAGGTTCTGGAACAACTTCGCAAGGAGATGAGCCAGCATCTTAGCACCCGCAAAATTCCGCTGTATTCGGTTATCGCGAAAAAAGCCCAGATCGCCAATATCGCGTTTAAACCACAACAATTGGTGATGATGATGGGCTTTTTGGCTGCTGCCGCTTTTGTGGGGATGACCGTTGGCACGACGGCGTCTTTCCCGATCCGCCTGATCGTATCACCGTTGATGGGCGTCGGTGCTGTGTATTTCTGGGTCAACGGCAAAGCCAAAAAACGCATCGGCATGATGGAAGAACAATTGCCGGATGCGATTGAATTGATGGTCCGTTCATTGAAAGTGGGTCACCCGTTTTCCAGTGCAATTGCCGCGGTCGCCACCGAAAGCCCCGACCCGATCGGCACCGAATTTGGCGTTATCGCAGATGAGGCCGCCTATGGCGGGGACCTTACAGAATCTTTGCAGGAAATGGCCGAACGTTTGGACATGCAGGATTTGCGTTTCCTCGCCGTCGCTGTTGGTATTCAGGCAAAATCCGGTGGTAATCTGGCGGAAATTCTGGCCGGCTTGGCCGCCGTAATTCGCAGCCGCTTTCGCCTGTTTCGCAAAGTTGCCGCGATCACCGCAGAGGCCAAATTTTCCGGTTTTTTTCTTTCCGCCTTTCCGATTTTGGCTTTGATCGGCATGCTGTTCACAAAACCGGATTTTTACGACGAGGTGATGGAAACCACCATGTTTGTACCGGCGGTGATCATTGTGGCCTTTTTGTTGATCATCAACATCGTGTTCATGCGCGTCATGACAAATATCAAAGTATAGAGGGGATCTGACAATGAACGCCTTCAATAATTTTCTGATCGCCCAATTTGGTGAGCTTGGCCCGCTGATTGCAGTCGGCGCGCTCGGTCTGGTTTTTATGGCCATTGCGGGGTTCATGTTCATGCAAGGCCTGAATGACCCGTTTAATCGGCTGAAAGAGACGAGCGAAAAGCCGAAAGAGGCGCAAAATCATGCAGCTTTGCGGCAAAAGCGCAATAAAACGGATCAACTGGATAAATACGCCGAGTTTTTGCAACCCAAAAACGCAACCGAACTTTCGGCGATCAAGTTAAAATTGTTACAGGCGGGCTATTCCTCAAAATCGGCGGTGCAAACCTATAACTTTTTGCAATTTGCCTTGGCGATCATTGGCCTGATTATCGGCGCACTCTATGCCTTTACCCTGTTGCCCGACGATGCCACATCCAAGCAAATGATGATGTATATCGGGGGGCCGGGCGGTGCGGGCTATATGTTGCCAAAATACTGGGTGACGCGCCGTCGTGGCACACGCCAAAAGAACATCATTGCCGCCTTTCCCGACAGCCTTGATCTGATGCTGATCTGTGTCGAAGCCGGGCAATCACTGGATCAGGCGATCATCAAGGTAAGCAAAGAAATCCGCGCTGGCTATCCTGATTTAGCGGACGAATTTGAACTCGTTGCCTATGAAATCAAAGCGGGTAAAGACAAGTCGCGGGTTCTGAAAGATTTCTCGGAACGCTGCGGTGTGCCGGATATTTCATCTTTCGTTTCTGTGCTGATCCAGGCCGCCACTTACGGCACGCCAATTGCCGAGGCTTTGCGGGTTTATTCCGCTGAAATGCGCGACAAACGCGTGATGCGGGCCGAAGAAAAGGCAAACACATTGCCGGTAAAAATGACGCTGGGCACCATGGTTTTCACCCTGCCCTCGCTGTTGATCATTCTCGTCGGACCCGCGATATATAAAATCAGCCAAGTATTATAGGGGGCGGCGTGGGGCGGTTTTCTTTCATCATCATTGTCGGGCTGACGTTGTCGGCCTGTGCAAATACAACGACAGCGCCGGTGGCCAAAAGCCCCGGCTTGCCCGCCATTGATTTGCGTGGCCAAAGCGCCGATCCGCTGAAAGTGGCCCATAATCTAATGGCTGCAAATCAACCCGAACTTGCCCTGCGCGCCTATTACCGCGCGGCCAGCACCAGCGGCGCGACGGCGGATGTATTAACAGGTATCGGATCGGCGAATTTGCGTATGGGGCGGTTGGGCCAATCCGAGCGTATTTTGCGCCAAGCCGTCGTGGCGGATCCCGAGTTTGCCCCGGCATGGAACAATCTGGGTGTTGTGCTGATGGAAAAAGGTGACATCAGCGAAGCAAAAGAGATGTTCCGCCGTGCTTTCGCGCTGGATAGTGGCGAATCCGACTCGATTCGTGAAAATCTGCGCATCGCTATCGCGCAAACCGACAATTCTGGGTATTATCAGGAAAAGACAAGTTCTTACGAGCTGATCAGCACGTCATCAAACACTTATAAGTTGGCGAATACTCAGTTTCCCTAAGAACAGGGCAGCAAAAAGGACGCAAAAATGCGCCGCATTATATTTATCGGACTATGCCTGACAGGCGTGGTTATTTTGGCAGGATGTGAAAAATCACCAGACGCAGAAGTCGAGCGGGCGCTTGAAAACGTCAACGTGATCGATGAAAGCAATCTGAACGACATCATGCTGACAGTTGCCGACCCAAATGAGGCGGTGGATTATTTCAAACGCGCCACAAACGACAACCCCGACCGCATGGATTTACAACGCGGGCTGGCCCTGTCGCTGATTCGCGCAAAACAACCACGCGAGGCGGTGACCACCTGGGCCAAAATCGTTGCCAGCCCCAATGGTGGCAACGAGGATCGCGTAAATTACGCCGACAGTCTGATCCGCACGGGTGAATGGAAAAAAGCCGAGGCCGAGCTGAACAAAATTCCGCCCACCCATGAAACCTTTAAACGCTATCGTCTGGAAGCAATGATCGCCGACAGCAATCGCGAATGGAAAAAGGCCGACAGTTTTTATGAAACCGCCGTGGGCCTGACCACAAAACCCGCCAATGTATTGAATAATTGGGGTTATTCAAAATTGACCCGTGGCGAATTTGCGGGCGCGGAACGCTTGTTTATCGATGCCATCGGCTATGACAAAAAGCTGTTTACAGCAAAAAACAACTTGATTTTGTCCCGCGGTGCCCAGCGAAACTATAAAATGCCGCTGATCCCGATGACCCAGGTGGAAAAGGCCCAATTGCTGCATACGCTGGCGTTGTCGGCGGTAAAACAGGGTGATGTTGCCACCGGTCGCAGTCTGCTGAACGAGGCGATCGAAACCCACCCGCAATATTTTGAAGAAGCCGTTCGCAGCCTGAATACACTGGACAGTGGAAAACTAAAAACATGATCGAAGCGATTCTTGGCAAGATCACCGCCCTGTCGACAGCCATCCAAACCAGCCAATCCGAGGCCCTGTGGCTGTTGCCATTGGTCGTTCCGATTTGCATCTGGGTATCGTGGTCGGATCTGAAATTTATGTTGATCCCAAACAAGGCGGTTATCGCCTTGCTGATCGTGTTTCTGATCATGGGACTATTTGCCTTTTCCCCCTATTTTTACGCATGGCGCTGGTCGCATTTTGTGATCGTTTTGGTATTGGGCATTGTCATAAATGCGGCGGGGCTGGCCGGGGCGGGGGACGCAAAATTTGCCGCCGCCATGGCGCCGTTTATCGCGCGCGCCGATTTGTTGTTGGTGATCCTGTTGTTTGCCGCAATATTGCCTGCCGCCTATGTAACCCACCGCATTTTTCGCGCCATTCCGGCAGTCAAGCGCGCCACAGGCGATTGGAAATCATGGGGTGAAGTGCGAAAATTTCCCATGGGATTTGCCTTGGCGGGTACTTTGCTGGCCTATCTGGGGCTGGCTATTTACTAGGCATAAACACATTGTAAATAAGAGTTTTCCATATGGGCAAGCGGCCTCAAACCACCTGCCTTGTTGGTGCCGTAATTGTGCCATCATTGCCTAAAAACCATCCTAAAAAAACACGTCTGCAAACTTTATAGCGACACAGTTACGCGACACTCATTAGGGAAACGCAATGTGTCCAAAATCGAAACAGCGGAGCAGTGGCAAATGAACATGCATTCAAAAACGGTTTTTGCGCCTGAACAGCCCAAGACGCTGGCCGATACCGGCCTGACCATGGTGATGATGCGCGACATTTTGTTGAAAACCATGTTTCGCCAAAACCTGGACAAGGTTTCCGGATTATCCAAGGTTCTGGCCCTGCCCGTGCCAATGGTTCAGGAACTTGTCGATCTGGGTCGCGATTTAAAACTGGTCGAGGCAATGGGCACGTTAAGTGCGGGTTCCGCAAGCAATGAAATGGGCTATCAACTGTCGGATGCGGGCAAAGCGCGTGCCTTGGATGCCCTGGCACAATCGGAATATTATGGCGCCATGCCAGTGCCGCTTGATGTGTACCGCGAACAAGTGAAACGCCAATCCATTCGCAACATCATGCTGACACGACAGGCGCTGACCTCGGCGATGGGGCAATTGATTTTACCACCCGGCCTGTTGGATCAACTGGGGCCTGCGGTGACGTCCGGTAAATCGATCCTGATGTATGGCCCTCCCGGCAACGGTAAATCCTCTATTTCCAACGGGATACGGGATGCATTGGGGGATACCGTATATGTGCCGACGGCGATTGAGTATTCTGGCCAGATCATCACTGTTTTTGATCCGGTGGTTCACACCCCGATTTTATCAGATGACGAAAACACAACTTCTTTGCGCAAAACGGGGCAAAACTTTGATCGCCGTTATATCCATTGCAAACGCCCGACGGTGATTACCGGCGGCGAACTGACGCTGGATATGCTGGATTTGAAATACAACGCCAACGCCAAAACCTATCAGGCGTCCTTGCAGCTAAAATCGGCCGGTGGTTTGTTCATCGTCGATGATCTTGGCCGCCAAGAGGAATCGCCGCAAGCGCTGATCAACCGCTGGATCGTACCACTTGAGATGGGCGAGGATATTTTGGCGCTGCAATCGGGCGAAAAATTTTTGGTGCCCTTTGATACGCTGGTCATTTTTTCCACCAACTTCCACCCCAATGAAATCTTTGATGGCGCGGCATTGCGTCGTATTTTCTTTAAAATCAAAATCGACGGGCCAGACCAGCAAGGGTTTTTGAAAATCTTTGCGCTGGTGGCGAAAAAACTGCGCATGCCGCTGAACGAAGCGGCGCTGATTTATATGCTGCGGGAAAAATACCCGACAATTGAAAACAATTTTGCCAATTATCAGCCGGTGTTTTTGATCGAACAGATGATTGCCATTTGCGAATTTGAAGGCATCCCCTATCAGATGACACCGGAATTGGTGGATCGGGCATGGGCCAACATGTTTGTTAAGGACGAAATGATCGCAAAATAGCGTGGATCTGACCACCAAAATCTAGCGGTTTTCACAAGGGCATATACAGGCTGTATCACATTCTGCTTTTGAAGAAACATTAGCCGCGCCCGAAAGAAAACCAAATGCGTTAAATATTTGGAAACCTTTGACGCTTAAGCCTTGATATGTGCCCGCCAAAAGAGCGGGTCGCCGGTGGCGGGCAGAAAAGTAAATGGTAGGTTTCAGGCGATTTTCCCGCTGCCGGGTTTTTGATCCGGCAGGGCCATGAAAAACAAATCAACATTGACCGGCTTGTGATCATTCAGCGTTCTGCCAAGAAAAAAGCGTGGGCCATTGGCCCACACAATCCTTAGAAAACCCCGTTCAGAAAAATCAGGCGGTTAAACCAGCGGGTTCGTCCAACCCGTTTGCCCGGCAACAGGCGGTGACAGTATTGGCCAGCAAACACGCGATTGTCATTGGTCCCACGCCACCGGGCACGGGCGTGATCGCGCCCGCCTTGGCCGCAGCGCTTTCAAAATGAACGTCACCAACCAATTTGGTTTTCCCCGCCTCGGTCGGATGATCGATCCGGTTGATGCCCACGTCGATCACTGTTGCGCCCTCACCGATCCAGTCCCCGGTGATCATTTGTGGGCGGCCCACGGCGGCGACAACGATGTCCGCCGCGCGGCACAGGGCCTCAATGTTTTTGGTGCGGCTGTGGGCGATGGTCACGGTACAGCTGTCGCGCAGCAAAAGGGCGGACATCGGTTTTCCCACGATATTGGAACGCCCGACCACAACCGCATTCAGCCCCGAAAGTGAACCATGGTGGTCGCGCAGCATCATCAGGCACCCCAATGGCGTGCAAGGCACCATGGATTTTTGGCCGGTGTTCAACATGCCGACATTTGAAATGTGAAACCCGTCCACATCTTTGGCCGGATCGATCGAGTTGATCACCAAATCTTCGTTCAGATGCTTGGGCAACGGCAGTTGGCACAAAATACCATGCACCATCGGATCGTTGTTCAATTGATCAATAAGCGCCAAAAGATCGGCCTCGGAGGTGTCAGCATCCAGCTTGTGTTCATAAGAATTCATGCCCACCTCAACGGTCATTTTCCCTTTGGACCGCACATAAACCTGACTGGCGGGGTCTTCGCCCACCAACACAACCGCCAAACCCGGCGTAATGCCGTGATCCGCCTTTAAACGCGCCACGTGGACGCCAACTTTTTCCCGAACTGTCGCTGCAAAGGCTTTGCCGTCGATGATTTTCGCGCTCATGATCTGTCCTTGGTAAATTGAAAGCGGCGGCCCATTGGCCACCGCAAATGTTGTTAAACCTATGACTTAGAACAAGCCATCAATTTCGCCGTTGTCGTTCAGGCGGATTGATTCTGCCGATGGTTTGCGCGGCAAACCGGGCATGGTCATAATCTCGCCGCAGACAACAACCACGAAACCCGCGCCCGCACTCAGCCGAACTTCGCGAATTGGCACCGAATGCCCCGTTGGCGCGCCGCGCAAACTTGGATCAGTGGAAAAACTGTACTGGGTTTTTGCCATGCATACCGGCAAATGCCCGTAACCCTGTTCTTCCCACAGCTTCAGTTGATCGCGAATTTTCTTGTCGGCCAGAACCTCGTCCGCGCGATAAATACGCTTGGCAACGGTTTCGATTTTGGCAAACAACGGCATGTCGTCGGGATACAGTGTTGCAAATTGTGACGCCCCGGAATCGGCGATTTCGGCCACACGGGTGGCCAATGGCGCGGATCCTTCGGACCCGAGTTCCCAGTGGCGCGACACGATGGCCTCGGAACCATGGGCCGCAACAAATTCCTGCACGGCCGCAACCTCGGCCTCGGTATCGGTCACAAAGTGGTTGATCGCCACAACAACAGGCACACCAAAAGATTTCAAATTCTCGATGTGGCGGCCTAGGTTTGGACAGCCGTTTTTGACCGCTTCAACATTTTCCGGCCCCAAATCGGCCTTGGCCACACCGCCGTTCATTTTCATCGCCCGAACCGTGGCAACCAAAACCACACAATCCGGCGCCAAACCGGCCTTGCGGCATTTGATGTTCAGGAATTTCTCGGCACCCAGATCGGCACCAAATCCGGCCTCTGTCACCACATAATCGGCAATTTTCAACGCCGTGGTTGTGGCAATAACCGAATTACAGCCATGGGCGATATTGGCAAAGGGGCCGCCATGCACGAAGGCTGGGTTGTTTTCCAGAGTTTGCACCAGATTTGGCTGCATCGCGTCTTTCAGCAACACGGTCATCGCGCCATCGGCCTTGATATCACGACAGAAAACCGGGCTGCGGTCGCGGCGATAGGCCACGATCATGTCGCCCAAGCGTTTTTCCAGATCTTTCAGGTTGTTGGACAAACACAAGATCGCCATCACTTCCGAGGCCACGGTGATGTCAAAACCACCTTCGCGCGGGAACCCATTGGCAACACCGCCAAGGCTGACGTTGATCTGACGCAGAGCGCGATCGTTCATGTCAACAACGCGACGCCAAACCACACGGCGCGTGTCGATGTCCAACTCGTTGCCCCAATAAATGTGGTTGTCGATCATCGCGCTTAACAGCGAATGCGCCGATGTAATGGCGTGAAAGTCACCGGTGAAATGCAGGTTCATGTCTTCCATCGGCACCACTTGCGCGTAGCCACCACCAGCGGCCCCGCCCTTCATCCCGAAGTTTGGCCCCAACGACGCCTCGCGAATGCAAACCGCCGCGCGTTTGCCAATGCGGTTCAGACCGTCACCAAGACCAACCGTGGTGGTGGTTTTACCTTCGCCAGCCGGTGTCGGGTTAATCGCCGTCACCAGAATCAGCTTGCCGTTTTTGCGGGATTGAACCGAATCGATAAATCCTTGAGAAACCTTTGCCTTATCATGGCCATAGGGCAGCAAATCCTGGCTGGGAATGTCCAACATCGTGCCGATTTCCTGTATCGGGCGTTTCTTGGCCTCGCGGGCAATTTCAATATCGGTTTTATAGGCCATGACGCATGGTTTCCCTTCGGGTATGAATAAATCTTAGAAACACTTCCTACATGTATACACCCATATACCGAGGCGCGATTCCGACACAAACCTAGACGCAAACGCCGAATTTCGTTTCCAATGGGAAACCTTTGGCACGGAAAATGGCAGGCTTTCACCAGTTGTTAATGCACGCCTGTTTTGGTGGTGTTTGTTGGCATCGGGAAAGCAAACATGAAAACATTCAGCTTTATCTTTTTATCCAGCGTTCTGCAGGGGCTAACGGCCAGCGCATCGATCATCAGCTAGCTGTTTATTGACCCTGCCATGATCGCTGATCCGGTATGTGCAAGGTGATTGCATCGCCAAGGTTTATTGCGCCTTCGTGCTCCACCCATGCCGTCACCCCACGCCGCGCTTTGGCGGCCGCCTTGAACGCACGGCCATATCCGGCGGCATCCTGTTCAATTACTTTGGCCGGCAAGTTGCAGGGCCGGTTTTCCATATCCACCACCAAAGTTGCGCCAGACGGCATCTGTAAACGGGCCGAGGGCGGTACATAGGTAAAATCAGGAATATTTTTCACCACCATGGTGGCCCCAAGCCATGCAGGATCAACCGAACTGATCCCCATATCGGCGGCGATCAATGCCAGTTCTTCGGCCGATACAATGCTGAATTGGCGAGTGTTTCTAATTTCCGTGCCCTCGGCATACTGATCCCTGACACGCACACAAGACGGGCGGGTCAGGCCAGAATGAGCCTCGCCCATCACGCCGTCAAACCCCGCAACAAGGCGGCTTTCCGCTGTGGCGCGAAGGCTGTTATCGCGATCCGGCACGCGGCCCAGCCAAACCACTTCGCCAATGATATTTGTTGCTAACAATGCAGGCATTTTGTTTTTCTCTCCCCAGCCGGTATTATTTCAGCCAGCTTTGCGAAAAATCAAAGCAACCGCCACAAGAATGCCAAAAACATCGATCATTCTTTGTGAAACAGGCGACAAAAGGCCCGCAAAAGGGCATAGTTTGACAATAGCGACAAAATTTCGGGGCGACCATGCATTTTACAATGAACTACGAACGCGCGACAGTTGGCGAGGCAACGGGCCCCGTCATGGTTGGATGGTTTCTGAATTTGGACAGCGGCGCGATCATTTATGATCCGCCCGAACGGCTGAAAACCGATGGTCCCAATCGCGAACATGTAAAATCGGCGGGGCGCTGCCCGGCGGTGATCAACATGGAAAGCCGGTGTTTTGTGGTTAAATGCCCGGTTGATTTGCACATTGGATTTACCCGCGATGACAAAGGTAAACCAGCGCTGATAAACCGCATGTCCAACAAATCACCGGTCCGGGTGAACAAGCTGAACCAAATGCTTTCCCTGACCTCCGAGGCCGAATGGCGGTTCCCCAATCGCCCGATGATTCAGCTGTCGCTGCCTTATACGTTCATCGCAGACGAACTGGTTTATGTCACGCAAATCGCCGCTTTTGCCCATTATCGCCCTGACCCCCTGCCTGGTACGATCTTTGGCGGCCGCTTTCCAATCAATGTCTGGCCGCGCCCGTTGATGTGGGCCTTTGAATGGCACGATCCCAGTAAGGACATCATCCTGAAACGCGGCGAGCCGCTGTTTTATTGCCAGTTCGAAGCAGACGGCCCAGACCGCCCGGTCGCCTTGGTCCAAGCTGAAAAAACGCCGGAACTTTTGTCCTATGTGGAACATATTTCCGGTGCCGTGAACTATGTGAACCAAACGTTTTCCCTGTTCCAGGCGGCAGAGCGGGCGCGCCCCGCAAGCCTTTTGAAAAAGAAAAAACGCTAGTTGCGGAGACGGTTTTTTGAGCCTGGATAAAACCAAAACCCTTCAGGGGAACTTGGATCACGCCATCGATCTGTTTCAGGGCGGGCAATATGAAACGTCTTTGGCGATCTTTCGCGAATTGGTCGTCGCCGCGCCGAATGCGGATATGGCCTGGACCGGTCTTGGCGCGGTTTTGCGCAAAATGGCAAAATTTGACGCCGCCGTGGCCGCACAAAAGCGGGCACTTTCGATTGCACCGGGCAACGT
>Ga0316204_10001989_pt1 | contig 50137 bp, 51 predicted proteins | sample 6monrhotite_MG_2_FD_205661 | JGI IMG/M metagenome (GOLD analysis project Ga0316204, IMG submission 205661) | Microbial mat bacterial communities from mineral coupon in-situ incubated in ocean water Damariscotta River, Maine, United States -... | ecosystem: Environmental > Aquatic > Marine >... | reverse complement strand
CTGTGTTAGCGGGAGCGTTGCATGCTATGGATCTATCTAAAGACAAAATGATTACTGCCTACAGAAATCACGTTCAGCCTATTGGTATGGGAGAAGATCCAAAAAGAGTCATGGCTGAGTTATATGGTAAGGCAACTGGTACCTCTAAAGGTATGGGTGGATCTATGCATATATTTTCAAAAGAGTTTGGATTCTATGGAGGTCATGGTATCGTAGGAGGTCAGATTCCTTTAGGTGCTGGACTTGCCTTTGCAGATAAATATAAAGGAAGTGATGGTGTTACGTTGACTTATTTCGGTGATGGTGCCGCAAGACAAGGTTCTCTGCATGAAACTTTCAACATGGCAATGCTTTGGAAATTACCTGTTGTTTTTATTGTTGAGAACAATGGATACGCCATGGGAACATCCGTAGAAAGAACGGCGAATCATACAGATATTTGGAAACTAGGATTAGGATATGAGATGCCTTGTGGTCCTGTAGATGGGATGAACCCAGTAAAGGTGGCTGAAGCAGTTGATGAAGCAATCCAGAGAGCAAGGCGTGGAGATGGGCCTACATTCTTAGAAATGAAGACCTATCGTTATAGAGGGCATTCTATGTCAGATGCGCAGCACTACAGAACGAAAGACGAAGTTGAAGAATACAAAAAAATTGACCCTATTACGCAAGTTTTAGATATCATTAAAGAAAAGAAATATGCTACCGATAAAGAAATCGAAGCAACAAATCAAGAAGTAAAAGATTTAGTTAAAGAATGTGAGAAATTTGCAGAAGATTCTCCATATCCAGAGTTAAATCAGTTACATGATATGGTATACGAACAAGAAGATTATCCTTTTATCAAATAAATTATGGCGGAAATTATTAATATGCCAAGATTGAGTGACACCATGGAAGAAGGTGTTGTGGCAAAGTGGTTAAAAAAAGTTGGCGATAACGTTGAAGAAGGCGATATTCTTGCTGAGATTGAAACCGACAAGGCAACCATGGAGTTCGAATCTTTTCATGAGGGAACGTTATTACACATTGGTGTTCAAGAAGGAGAGACCTCTCCTGTAGATACTTTATTAGCCATTATTGGCAAAAAAGGTGAAGATATTTCAGGTTTGTTAAATGGTTCTGCTACCAAAGAAGTAAAACCCGAAGAAACTACTAAAGAGGAGTCCAAAAAAGACGATATATCTAGTGTTTCTATTCCAGATGGAGTTGAAGTAATTTCTATGCCACGATTAAGTGATACTATGGAAGAAGGAACCGTTGCTTCTTGGTTAAAGAAAGTTGGTGACGCTATAGAAGAAGGAGATATATTAGCCGAAATTGAGACTGATAAAGCAACGATGGAGTTTGAATCCTTCTATGAAGGACACTTATTACACATAGGTGTTGGAGAGGGAGAGAGTGCTCCTGTAGATAGTTTATTAGCCATTGTAGGGCCAAAAGGGACGGATGTTTCTGGCCTAGTGGCAGCACATAAGAATGGAACGTTATCTGCGGACAATAGTTCAGAAACCGCAACTAAAGAAGCTCCTGCACAAGAAGTTATAGAAACTCCAGTTGTTGAAACCACTTCAACTTCTAATGGAGGTAGAATCTTTGCTTCTCCTTTAGCTAAAAAAATAGCCAAAGATAAAGGCATCAATTTAGCAGATTTAAAGGGGTCTGGAGAAAACGGAAGAATTGTAAAAAAGGATGTAGAAAGCTACACTCCAACCGCAGCTCAACCAGTTCAAACGTTACCATCTGCTTCAACTTCCACTTCTAGCACAACTCCGGTTGCAACTTTTGCACCTGCTGGTGAAGAAGGTTTCGAAGAAGTGAAGAATTCGCAAATGCGTAAAGTGATTGCAAAACGTTTAGGTGAATCTAAATTTACAGCGCCTCATTACTATTTAACGATAGAATTAGATATGAGCAATGCGATGGCTTCACGCAAGACCATAAATGCAATACCTGACACGAAAGTATCGTTCAACGATATGGTGGTAAAGGCATGCGCTATGGCTCTAAAAAAACACCCACAAGTAAATACAACTTGGAATGGAGATACAACCAGATACAATCAACATATTCATGTTGGTGTAGCTGTTGCTGTAGATGATGGATTGTTAGTCCCTGTATTAAAGTTTACAGATCAAATGAGCTTGACACAAATCGGAAGTGCGGTAAGAGATCTTGCTGGTAAAGCTAGAAATAAGAAAATTGCGCCAAATGAAATGGAAGGAAGTACATTTACCATTTCTAACCTAGGGATGTTTGGTATTCAAGAGTTTACTTCTATAATCAATCAGCCAAATTCTGCAATTTTATCTGTAGGTGCTATCGAAGAAAAGCCAGTGGTTAAAGAAGGACAAATAGTGGTTGGTAATACCATGAAAGTTACCTTAGCATGCGACCATAGAACAGTGGATGGCGCTACAGGTGCTCAATTCTTACAAACATTAAGAACATATCTAGAGAACCCTGTTACAATGTTAGCATAGTTTTAGATAAACACATAAAAAAAGCCTCGAGAATCTCGAGGCTTTTTTTATTGGTAGTATACCAAATTATACTTTCTTCATCGTTGCCTTTGTCGAAATCTTAACTTCTGCTCCACCAGCATTTACATTAACATTAATCTCAGAACTGCTAGGAATTCCACTCGCTCTGTCAACAACAACTTTACCTATAATTTTTCCAGTCCCAAGACCAGATACATCACCAGTAACATCTATTAAAACTTTATCCTTCGTAATCTTACTTACTGTATATACAGTTTTCATTTTCATTCCCTGATTATTATTCTCATCAGACCAAGAAGACCCAACTTTTACCTTTTCTTCAGGATACTCAATACTATTATTTTGATCCTTAAATTGATTTAGAGCAGGCGTATCTGGCTTGATTTCAGTACTCGTTACCTTACCTCTACTACTGGTTGTTGTATAAATAGTAGCTTTGAAAAATGGTGCAAACTGAGCTTTCATTTGCTTCCCCATCATATCTAATTCATCATCACTCTTTGTAGAATCATAACTCATTACGTTACCGCCTTGTAACATATCCATGCTCAAAGTTTTTACCTTAGTCTCAGATACATAAGATCCTTTATTAACTTCTCCAATACTTGAGTTAAACTTAAATTTCATATTCATTCCACCAGTAGCTCCCATATCTTGCTTCATGCTCATTGTTAGCTCATACTTCTCTCCTTTCTTCATCTTATATCTAAGCAATACAGACTCTTGTGCTACACATATAACATTCGATATTGCAAGGAATGCTATGATCATTAATTTTTTCATTTTCTACGTTTTATAATTATTTAGTTTATTTTTTTTATTGTTGCCTCAGTTCCCATGCTCATCGCCATTCCCTGCATACTAATACTCGTATCCATTTTCATGTGATTTGTATTACCTGTTTTTCTATCAAAGGTTGCAGTTCCACTTATCTTCCCTGACACTCCCATTAAATTAACATTTCCAGAAAGGCTAGTCATAACTGAAGTGGAAGTAATCTTTGTTACTTTATACACAATCTTAAGCTTCATTCCTTGTACATCCTGTTCGTTGGTCCAAGTTGACCCCACCTTTACAGCTTCTTTTGGGAATATACTGTAGGTCATTAAGTTCTGATTAGAAGTTTGATCAACTCCTGGAATACTAGGTTCAACATTAACACTCAGTATTTTTCCTTGATTGTCGAAGGTAGTATATGAAGTAGCTTTTAAAAGAGACGCAAATTGTGCTTTCATTTTTTTACCTTCCTCATCTAGCTCGCTATCTTTCATATTGGAATCATAACGCATAGTTTTTCCTCCTTGCGATATATCTGCACCTATTCTTTTAACCTTATTTGCTAACTTAAAAGACTCTTTAGTACTCTCTACAACATTTACATTTGCTTTCATGTTCATGCTCATTCCGCCAGCAATTCCCATATTTTGCTTAAGAGACATTTCCATAACGTATTTATCTCCTTTTTTATAATTGTATTTTAATACAACTGATTCCTGTGCAACACATACCACATTCGAGATTACCAAGAATGCAACCATCAATAATTTCTTCATTTTATTCTTTATATATATTTATACTTTGCGAATATACGCATACATTTTTTCGATAGCTTCCTTAAAAGAACCCTCTTCTATTATTTGTGGATAAATTAACACGTTCCCTCCCCTTCAATCTTATTTTTTCAACATTAATGTCTAATACTTCATCGATAGGTTTCGTTTCATCTAACTCTTCATTGGCAGCTTTGTGATAGTAGTCTACAAAGATCTCATCGCCTTTCTTTTCAAAGCAGATATACTTTAACTTCCAATCTTTATTATAACTATTAGAGTTTGCATGCGGTTTTGTTTTAAAGAAAAAGACCTCGTACGTTTTATCGCCTTTTTCAAACTCTTTTCTCTTTATAAATACCAAGCTATCTTTTAACTTTTTAGTCTCGTTATCTTTAAATAAAATAGCTTTATATACTTCTTGCTTGGTATGATATTTTTTAGGGAATATATCCGTTCTTCCAATCTTATGGAGTTTTTTATAGAGAACACCTCTACTATTAATTTCCGAACAAAGATCATCGAGTATTTTTTTATCATATCTCTCTTTATTCTTAAGTTTAAGTACCAAATATGTACTCTTAACATAGTAATTATCGGTTAACCTTAGATTTGATAAAAAGTTTTGTACATTCTTATCCCTTCTAAAGGGAAATAACAATTTTAAGTAGGTATTTAAAACACTCTCTTCTGAATAACCGTTCCTATTAGACCTGCTGTATCTGGCAGTATTTGCTGTACCGTTCTTTATTTTTTTACTCAGTTGTCGTTTTAATTCAATTTTTGCTTCTGTCAAGATTTGTTTTTTAAATCCTATATAATCCGAAGGTTTGATGAGCTCTTTCTTTAAAACATCCGATAACATTTCATAAATCGGTTCTTTGTACTCATCTATAGTTGCATAGGTTAATAGATCTGGGAAAAGGTTTTTAGATAACTCTAAAGAATCGCCCAGCTTATTTATTAAACTAGACACATCATAGCTACTTGATGTTAATGGAATATCAGATTCTAATAAATTCAGTAATTTTTGATATGAATTTACCGTCTTCTCATCACCTAAACTTTTCAAGATTGCCAATTGATTATATGGATTTTCAAAAGACTTTGTATAAAGGTCTTCTAAGAAGCTCTGCACTTTTTTACTTTTAAAACTTCCTAGTTTCTTAATCAAATGCTCCTTGATTTTTAACTGATCATCTTCAAATTCATAATTCCGGATTACTTTCATAATATCCTTAGCATCCTTCTTATCAAAATTCACATAACCATATCCGTCTAGAGCAATACTATCTTTGTTTTTTAATGCTTTAAAAAAGATCTCTGTTTTATCCTTAAACAATGGAGTACCTATCACAGTATCTTTAGGTGCAAAGGTTTTGTAAAAACGCTCTATATAGCTACTTAAGCTCTGTGTTGTATCAATTAATGTTTTGAGTTCATATATGGCTCCATTGGAAAGCACGTTTTTTACCATAACAGCCTTGCTGCTCAATGAATCTTTAAGTAAATAAGAATAATATTGGTAGCCATTCTTATCCGTTCCCTTCTCTTTTTTCACAACTTTAAAGCCCCTTTTACCTAGAAACCCATGCAAGCGACTTGGCAATTTTAATTGGCTTGATGTGTATCTATTGTACCATTTTTTATAGGTTACATCACTCCATAATGAATCAATATTTGCGTAACTCGTAAAATCATGTTTTTTATTTAGCTTAACAAAAATCTCTTCATTTGCCTTACTAATGTATGATGCTCTTCGCGTAAATGACTTATAATTTTTGTGCTGTTTCTTGTCGTATTTAGTATAGTAATTTCGAAAAGTAGGTTTTGCCGTAGATCTTACAGAAAAATACAGGGATGTATCTTTCTGAATCTGAAAATCTTCATCCTTATAGGTAAATGCTTTTGACTTGAACGAATTAAAGAAACGCATATTTGGCTCTTCTTTCTTGCTAAGGTACCCCAACAAATAATAGTGCCCGGCCTTGGTATACGTCTTTAAATGTAAATATTGAGTTTCTTTTGTTTTAAGCTTGGTTTTGCTAATAAAACTTTTCTTATTATCACCAAAATTTCCTCCGTCATACTCCAACTCCAGGTTCTTGTAAAATCGCTCCTGTATTCTCTCCAATTCAAAATTATCTTCTTCTATATAATTAACATCGTTCAGAATAACTTCTCTAACGAAGTAATAGTTATCTTCTGCATCTATAGATTGTAATAGTCTACTTCCATAATTTTCTTTATTCGTAAATGTATGATACTTTGGAACTTCAACCTCAAACCCTCCATGAGTAGGGCTTACTTTTACCAATGTATCGCCAATATTATTAAATGTTATTGAATCAAAAAACTGGGCACCAAAATCTTTTACAAACTCTTTTTTACCGCCCATTTTAAATATGAGCATTTCTATAGGGGTAAAGAATATCTGATATCTCTGAAAATTCCCAGTCTTTGTTTTATTTAGAATATCTAAACCTTTAAACCCTTGTTTTTCAATCGATTTTTTTGATATGATCTCTCCTGGAATCGATTCAATCAATATTTTATCAAAGTCTATAGTATTCTCTTTCCCTTGGTGTAAATCATCAAATGTATTAATGCGAGTTATACTAACAAAAGAACCATTTGCAAGATCAGGACACAGATAGGACGTATTGTTTAAAATTGTTAATTCATACAATTTATTAGGAACGTTTGCCGTAAAGAAACCATCCGAAGATGTTTGGGGTAAATATTTTGTATCAATTATTTTCTCTTCTATAGACGTTTTAATCGCTTTTCCTTTTTCAGTTTCTTCAGATAACAAAGGAGTTACGGTATATCCTTTTTCTCGCAACATAGTAATCACACCATTATCTCCAGCTAAATGCGCGGCTCCGATAGCAGAGAATAGACTTCCTTTTCGAACAATCTTATCTATATTATCGGTCATTTCTCTATTTCTGATGTACAACATATTCTCTAAATAACCCTTGTTATACATTCCAGAGTTTAAAGAGTCTAATAAGAAAATATTTCTATCACGATACGCATTGTTCATCATTTCATAGAAGTTCTCTTCTTTAAATCTTTTTTGTAGCCAAAGATCTGGCTTCTCCTTCATGGGGTCTCCGGTTGCCTTTTTAACCAAATACGAAGATCTTTTTATATCCTCCAGACTGTAGATTTCTTTTCCAAACTTTCTTCCCGTTTGGTATATGAACATATCCAAATATGTTTCTTCCTGAAAGTTCTGTTTCATTTGGTTTGTACGATATAAAACTCCATTTAACAGTATATCATCTCGAGATATAAAAAACATCACCTCTTGCTGTTTGGGCTCTTTTAATTCAAAACCAGCATTATAAAAGTTATTCCCTCTTGTAGAGTTAAACATACTAAACTGGCCGTAAATCTCATTTTCATCAAAAATATTATCCAACCAGAGGTCCGGATCTGATTCTAATGCGACAAAGTCAGATTTCATTATAGACTCGAAGAAAACGTCATCTAGGTGAAAAGCTATTTTTTCGCTCACATGCATAGTCCCAAACAAATAGGAGTCCTTCTGAAGTCCATTTCCAGAGATTTTCCAGAGTAGGCTATTTTTTTCTTGAGCTACAGTAATGCTGATCGCACTTAAAAGTGCAAGTGTAAAAAGTTTCTTAATCATATTCATTTTTTGGAAAATAAAGATAAGAATTTGAAAAGTAATAATACAAAAAAACGCTCGGAAATACCGAGCGCTCTTGTTAATATATGTGTAAAAGTTCTAAAAATCTTGGTTTACATCCCAAGCTTCTAATGTTTCTTTTAAGGTTTTGATAAACATCCCTCCTAAGGCTCCATTCACTACCCTATGATCATATGAATGAGAAACAAACATCTTTTGTCTTATTCCAATGAAATCGCCCTCAGAAGTTTCAATAACCGCCGGTACTTTTCTAATAGCTCCTAGAGCCAAAATAGCTACCTGAGGTTGGTTGATGATGGGAGTTCCCATAACAGAACCAAAACTTCCAACGTTGGTTACCGTATAGGTACCATCCTGAATTTCGTCTGGTTTCAATTGATTTCCTCTCGCTCTGCCAGCAAGGTCATTCACTTGTTTGGTCATACCCACCAAGTTCAACTGATCAGCATTCTTTATGACAGGTACAATTAAATTTCCGTCTGGTAAAGCGGCAGCCATTCCAAGGTTGATATTCTTTCTTTTAACAATGTTATCGCCTTGCAGAGCGATATTGATCATCGGGAATTTTTTAATGGTCGATGCAACAGCTTGCATCAAAATAGGTGTAAATGTTAACTTTTCTCCTTCTCTTGCAAAGAATGCATCCTTTACCTTACTTCTCCATTTTACAATATTAGTAACATCAATTTCTATAAAAGATTGAACGTGAGCCGATGTTTGAACAGAGTCAACCATATGCTTTGCAATCAATTTCCCCATTCTAGACATTTCAATAATCTCATCACCTCCATTCACAGATACAGGTGTTGCCTTTGATACAGGTGTTTTTGGTGTAGGCACAGCTTTAGGCGCTTCCACTTTAACAGGAGCTGGTGCCGTACTTCTATTTTCTAAATACGATAAGATATCATTCTTGGTAACTCTTCCATCTTTCCCAGTGCCAGCAATAGCTTCTAACTCTTCCATAGAAACTCCTTCCGTCTGTGCTATATTTCTAACTAATGGCGAAAAGAACTTCCCAGAATCGGAAGTCTTGCTAATTGGAGTTGCTAACGCTTCTTTTGCTACCTCCACTGTTTTTTCAACTGTTTTTACCTCTTCTGCAACTTCTTGTTTGGGTGCAGCAACACTAGCTACTGCTTCTCCTCCCTCAGTTTCAATTACGGCAATTGTTTGTCCAACCTCTACAACAGCATCTTTATCAAATAAGATTTCAACAAGCGTTCCTTCAACTTCACTTGGTACTTCAGAGTCTACTTTATCTGTAGCAATCTCTACGATTGCCTCATCCATTTCAATTGTTTCTCCTACTTCTTTTAACCAACTAGTAATTGTCGCTTCTGCAACACTCTCGCCCATTTTAGGCAATTTAAGTTCAAACCTCGCCATTGATTGTATTTTTTATGGACTGCGAAAATACGAAAATATCGTGACTTTTCTTTAATTTTTTAATAGGATTTGCTCTCTGCTAAATCAATTTTTATTGAATTATTCGCAAAAAATCAACTAATTATTAGATTTACAATGCATTTACTACTCTTATTTGAGTTTTTTTTAACAATTCAATAATTACGAAATCCACTGCTCAGGGCTTGAAAGTACTTCTAGAAGCTTCGCCTCATCGGAACCCTTTTCAGGATGATGATCGTATTTCCATTGTACTACTGGAGGTAAACTCATTAAGATACTCTCGATTCTACCATTCGTTTTTAATCCAAACAACGTCCCTCTATCGTGTACTAAATTGAATTCGACATAACGACCTCTACGTATTTCCTGCCAGTCTTTATGTGCTTGGGTAAAGTCCATATTTCGTCTTTTCCCTACAATAGGCACATAACTTTCTAAAAAGCTATCTCCAACTTGTGTTACAAAATCATAACGATCTTGCATAGAAAAGTCATTTGTTGCTTTTAAATAGTCAAAGAATAATCCACCTACACCTCTCGCTTCATTCCGATGCGCATTCCAAAAGTAATTATCGCAAGTCTCTTTAAACTTTGGATAGAAGGAAGAATCATGTGCGTCACAAGCTTCTTTACATACACCGTGAAAATGAGACGCATCTTCGTCAAATAAATAATACGGTGTCAAATCCTGACCTCCTCCAAACCATTGAGTAACAATATCACCTGTTGAGTTGTACATTTCAAAATAGCGCCAATTTGCATGTACAGTCGGAATAAATGGGTTTTTAGGGTGCAAAACTAAACTAAGTCCACATGCAAAAAAATCACCTTCTTCCACTCCAAATTGCTTTCGCAAAGGCTCAGGGAGTTCACCATGTACTGCAGAAATATTAACGCCTCCTTTTTCAAAAATAGCACCATTTTCAATTACTCTGGTTCTACCTCCACCACCTTCTTCTCGCTCCCAAAGATCTTCTTGAAATTTCGCAACTCCGTCTACTTCTTCAAGCTTAGAAGTAATCGTATCTTGTAGCGCTAAAATATATTGGTAAAATTGTTCTTTCATATCTTTTAGATCATTGTTTTATTGCAATAGGAGCTTTTTTCAAAATCTCGAATGTTCATAGAGATGATAGGAACCTCAGGAAACATTTCTTTCAATTTCGATACTATTTCCCTTGAAAGATTAGCTTTCTGCGCATCAGTTCTTCCCTGCATAATATTTCCAAAAACATGAATAAAATCAGCATCTCCATCTTGCACGAGTGAGTATTTAAAAGGATTCAATCGCACCTTAATATCGTCTCGTCCAAAAAGATCTGTGGAACAGGCAACTTTAAATACAGCCTCGATGATATCTCTAGGTTTTTGTAATTCTAAAATAGGTTCTGTGCAATCTAAAATAAAATGCGGCATAATTTAATTATATAGTTCATATAACTCCATATCCAAAGGTGATTTCCCTGGAGGAGTGTATTCGTTTTTTAATGTTTTTTGCCAAACAAAATGGCATTTCTCTGCAACTCTCACGCTTCCTGTATTGTCTTTGTGTACTATAATTTGAAGCACCTCAAGACCTAATTCTTTAAAGGCATAATCTGACAGTGTCTTTACTATTTCTGTAGTTACTCCTTTTCCTTCCCAATTGTAGTCAACACAATACGCAAACTCCCCTTGCTTCTTGTCCCAATCTAACTCCTTAATATATACTAAAGCGATAACTGACCTGTCATTCTTGGGTTTTGCTGTAAAAAGGTATTCCTCGTTATTCGCAAACTCTTTAGACTTTAAGGTTGTAAAACGTTTTGACAGCTCTGGCGTTAGGTTTTGCTTTAAGGTTAAAGGGAAATATCGCTTCATTCGATGTTCATTCGCTACCGCAAAATTGCATACATTCCAGAATTCCTCAGTTCGAATGGGCTCTATATATATTCTATCAAGACTAATCATTTTCTCATTCTATTTGTTATCTAACGCACTTACAGTACTTACTGTAGAAGCTGTTACAGATAATGGCAATACTAAAATAACACCTAATACTGGAATCAACAAAATCAAAAGGAAACCGATACCATTTCCAATAGCTATTCCTCTGTTTCTTTGCACAAAACGCACACTATCTTTATACATGAAATGACGTTCTAAGGTGTAGTCCATGTTTCCAAACCCGGCGTAATACGCCTGCAGCAAAAACAACAATGCGGCTGAAAAAATATTAATTCCGGGAATAAATTTCATCAGTAATAAAGGCACCGTTAACAATAACTCCTTAATTAGGTTTCTCGTGTTAATTCGAATCCCTCGCCAAAGTAATACTTGAAATGAAGCAGTACTCTTTTTAACTCGTGACGCACCCATTATATGTGCTTCAATTTTTTCAGAAACAGGACTCATAAATGGTGCAGACAATGCCATAATAATGTGCTTATAAAAAATAAGCCCGAGCACCATAATAATTAAACCTCCTATAAAAGTTCCAATTGTTGCGAATGTCTCTTTGCCCCATTCCCAAATCCATATTTTCCCGATTACAGCTCCTACATTATCTGACCAACCATAGGCTGCCAGCACAATAAAAACTGCAATAACTAAACTAATCATAATAGGGATCACAAAATATTTCCAAAGCTTTAATTGTGACAACAAGGTCAATGCTCTAGTGTATGCGTGTAATCCTTTTACGATATTGCTAAACATGGTATTCCTTCACAGCATCTATAAATGCTTTCGCATTATCTGTAGGTATATTTGGTAAAATTCCGTGTCCTAAATTGACAATATATCTGTCTTTTCCAAATTCATTGATCATTTGATGTACCATCTTTTTGATCTCTGCTGGCGGAGAGAATAATCTTGTAGGATCAAAGTTTCCTTGTAGCGTAATATTCCCACCGGACAAATAACGCGCATTTCTAGCAGAACATGTCCAATCTACTCCTAAAGCCGCAGCTCCAGATTTTGACATTTCGTTCAACGCAAACCAACATCCTTTACCAAAAGCAATCACCGGAGCTTCATCCTTTAAAGCTTCTATAATCTGATTGATATATTGCCAAGAAAACTCTTGATAATCGGTTGGAGACAACATCCCTCCCCAAGAATCAAATACTTGAACCGCATTTACTCCTGCGGCAACTTTTGCTTTTAAGTATGCAATTGTCGTATCTGTAATTTTTTGCAGTAATTGATGTGCAGCAATTGGATTTGTAAAACAAAACTGCTTCGCTTTGTCAAAGTTTTTAGACCCTTGCCCTTGCACTACATAACATAAAATCGTCCACGGAGAACCTGCAAATCCAATCAATGGAATCTCATCATTCAACTTTTCTTTTGTTGCTTTTATGGCTTGATATACATAATCCAATTCTACATTTACATCAGGAACAATTACATTGTCTACACCTTTTTGATCTCTAACCGGATTTGGTAAATAAGGCCCAAAGTCAGGCTTCATTTCCACTTCAATATTCATTGCTTGTGGAATCACTAAAATATCAGAAAACAAAATAGCGGCATCCATACCGTATCTTCGAATAGGTTGCACAGTAATCTCCGATGCAAGTTCAGGAGTTCTGCAACGTGTAAAGAAGTCATACTTCTTTTTAATCTCCATAAACTCTGGTAAATAACGCCCTGCTTGGCGCATCATCCATACTGGTGGTCTATCTACTGTTTCGCCCTTTAAGGCTCTTAAAAATAAATCGTTTTTTATCATATCTTCTGATGTCATTGTGAGGAACGTAAGTGACGTGACAATCTCATTCAAAAGATTCCTTCACCTCGTTCGGAATGACGGTTTTAATTTTTTATTTCTGCAACTTTCTTCATCGCTTTTTCAATCGCTTTTTCAATCTTAGCCATATCTTCCTCATTAATAGCTGAGGATAAAAACCACGCTTCAAACTGGGATGGTGGTAAGAATATTCCATTCTTAATCATCTCCCAAAAGAACACTCCAAACTTTTCAGTGTCCGAAGTTTGTGCTTCTTCAAAATTAGTCACTTTTACTTTTGTGAAAAATGGGTTCAACATCGACCCAAATCTATTGACAGTCAAGTCAATCTTATATTTTTTTGCAGCGTCCAGTAAAATAGTTTCTATTTTGGCTCCAACTTCATCAAATCCTTGATATGGATTTTGCCTTTTTAATTCTGTTAATGTTGAAATTCCTCCTGCCATCGCAATTGGGTTTCCACTTAGCGTTCCTGCCTGATACATCCCTCCTAAAGGTGCTACCATTTCCATAATTTCATTTCTCGCTCCATAAGCTCCTACAGGGAATCCGCCTCCAATTACTTTACCTAAACAGGTAATATCTGCTTCAACATCAAACAACTCTTGAGCTCCTCCAAACTTAGATCGGAACCCAGTCATCACCTCATCCGCAATTAATAATGCATCCTTAGTCACTAGAAATTCTTTTAGTTCTTTCAAGAAATTATTTTGTGGAATGACCACTCCCATGTTTCCTCCTACGGGTTCAATAATTACTCCTGCAATATCATCATGTTCTTCAAAGTGTTTCTTTACACTATCTAAGTCATTATAGGTAGCAATCAACGTATTCTTTACGGCTCCCTCTGGCACACCTTTACTTCCAGGTAAACTTAACGTGGCTAATCCAGATCCAGCGGCTACTAATAAAGCATCCTGATGTCCATGATAACAACCAGAAAATTTAATGATCTTATCTTTTCCTGTAAACGCTCGCGCCAAACGAATTCCACTTAAAACAGCTTCTGTTCCTGAATTGACAAAACGTACCTTGTCCATTCCAGGAAAAGCATCACAAACTATTTTAGCTAGTTTTATTTCATTTTGCGTAGACGCCCCAAAGGAGTATCCATTTTTCAAAGCTTTATTGATCGCTCTTTGTACTTTTTTATGGCGATGCCCTAAAATCATTGGGCCATAAGACAATACTAGATCAACATATCTATTGTTATCTACATCAATAATTGTAGATCCCTTTGCTCTTTTTATAAACAAAGGATTCCCTCCTACAGACGAAAACGCTCTTACTGGAGAATTTACTGCTCCGACTAGGTTCTCTAACCCTTTATTGTATAGTTTTTGAGATTTCTTAAAATTCATTTTCAGCTAGTAATTATTTGTTTCTTTAATAGTACTCTTTTACTATATTGTTCTTTTTGCTATTGGGTGGTCTGGTTTTAATGCTAACAAATCCCATAGGTTTCCATATAAATCCTTAAAAACTGCCACCGTTCCATAATCTGCTTCCTTAGGAACTCTTACAAACTCAATATCATTTGCAACCATATTATTGTAATCTCTCCAAAAATCATCCGTGTTCAAAAATAGAAACACTCTTCCTCCTGTTTGATTTCCAATAGCTTTCTCTTGTTCTTCTTTTGATGCTTTCGCCAATAAAATAGTTGTACCGATAGAATTCGGAGGTGCTACCACCACCCATCTTTTATCTTGTTCTGGTTGATAGGTATCTTCAACCAAATCGAAATTTAATTTTTTGGTGTAAAATTCGATCGCTTCATCATAATCCTTTACTACCAATGCTATATGTACGATAGATTGTTTCATTTATTTAGAACGATTTAGTAAAACTTTAGCAGCTTCTTTTGCAAAATACGTAATGATAATATCCGCTCCCGCTCTTTTCATGGACAATAAGCTTTCAATCATTACTCGCTCTCCATCAATCCATCCTTTTTCATCAGCTGCTTTAATCATGGCATATTCTCCACTTACATTATAACAAGCTATTGGTCTATCGAAACCATTTTTTAGATTACGAATAATATCTAAATACGATAATGCTGGTTTTACCATTAATATATCTGCTCCTTCTTGATCATCAAAGGTCGCTTCCCTCATTCCTTCATCTCTGTTAGCTGGATCCATTTGATATGTTCTACGATCTCCAAATGTAGGCGCCGAATCAGCAGCATCTCTAAATGGTCCATAAAAGGCCGATGCGTATTTGACCGAATAGGCCATGATAGGTAAGTTTACAAAACCTGTATTATCTAATGCTTCACGAATTACTTGAATCGTCCCATCCATCATTCCAGATGGCGCTACCATATCTACTCCTGCTTTGGCGTGAGATACTACCTGTTTAGCAATGTTTACTAAAGTAGCATCATTATCCACATCATTATCATGAATGATTCCACAGTGTCCATGAGAAGTGTACTCACAAAAACACACGTCCGTGATTACATAGAGGTTTGGATAGTTCTTTTTAATGAATCTAATTGCTTGCTGCATGATTCCATTATCATTCCATGTCTCTGTTCCTTCCTCATCTTTATTAGACGGAATTCCGAATAATAATACTGCTGGAATACGTAACGCAGCAACCTCATCCAATTCTTTAGAAATGGTATCTAATGAATACCTTTTAATACCAGGCATAGATGGAATTTCAGACTCGATTTGAGTTCCTTCTTCTATAAATAATGGATATATAAAGTCATCTATAGAGAGTTTGGTTTCTTGTACCAACCTTCTAATTCCTTCAGATGCTCTCAGTCTTCTTGTTCTATTGTACATACTAATATTGTATTTGTAAGTTCAAGTGCAGCCCATATCCAAAGACCTCTCGACTGCCCTAGAGGTGACATTTATGTTCTCTTATGAATTTACATAATGCAAATTCACCAATTCAATAACACTTTCAACAGTAGGCACTTTTGCAACTTCAACCTTATCAAAATGTTTTCTGGCCTCATTTGCCGTAGATTCACCAATACAAAAAGCTATCTTATTGGGTTCATTCTCTTGCATATAACTTTCTACCGTTGATGGGCTATAAAATAAGACTCCACCTACCTTCTCATCAACCTTCGCTGCGCTATACATAGTTTTATACGCCTCAACTTCGTGGACCTCGATGCCATTTTCGGATAAAACAGTAGGCAAAGTATCCAACCTTAAGTCACTACAAAAATAAGTCACAGATTGTCCTTTGATCTCTTCTGATAAATACGCTGCTAATTTTTTGGCATTTTTTTCTGAATGTTTTACAGCTCCAATTCTTTTCTCTATCAGTTTCTTGGTTCTTCTTCCAACGCAATAAATATTTTTAAAATGTAATTCATCCTTCGTAAAACTATTTAAAATAGACTCAACGCCATTCTTACTGGTAATGATCACATTATCCATTTCTGCTTTGACAACTTTAGGAGCGATTCTATTAAAACGAATCTTAATAAAATCACTGCTTTCGGATGCTATATCTTCGTGAAATAATTTGGTTTGACTTTCTGAAAGTGACTTCGTAGAATAGACCGCTGTTTTCTTTTCAACATCACCACCCATATCATCCAGAATTAATTGCTTTCCTCCTCTATTGATAATATAATCCGCACAATCTTTTGCTAAATATCGATGGCGATTTAAAGGTGCATTCTTAGCCACTTGAATTTTCTTAGAACCATCTTTGCTCAATAAAATTCCCTTGAAATTAATCTCTTCGGTCTTTTCATCTATATATGCCAGAGCGCCAATAGGTGCAGTACATCCACCTTCTAGGCGATTTAAAAACTCTCGTTCTATCTTAGTACAAATGTCAGTTTCTTTATGATTAAGTTGCTCGCATGCATCTTTTACATAATCGTCTTCGTCCAACGAAGCAATCATTATAGCTCCTTGTGCTGGGGCCGGAATCATCCAAGAAAGGTTGACCGCCCCTTTAGGACGTTTCCCTAACCTTTCTAGGCCTGCCGCTGCAAATACAGCTCCATTCCACTCATTATCTTCTAACTTTTGTAGACGCGTGTTTACGTTCCCTCTTAAATCAACTACTGTATGTGTTGGATACCTGTCTAACCATTGTGCTTTTCTACGCAAACTACCTGTGGCAATAGTTGCTTCTTTTTGAGCAAAAAACTCTTCGGTATCTTTTAACACCAAGATATCGCTATAATTTGCCCTTCTTAAGACTGCTGCCTGAATAATTCCTTCTGGTAATGCAGTGGGCACATCTTTCATGGAGTGCACTGCAATATCTATTTCGTTATTTAGTAGTGCTATATCAAGATTACGTGTAAAAACTCCAGTAATTCCTATTTCGTAAATAGGTTTATTGAGTACAATATCTCCTGTTGATTTTACTGGAATAATTTCCGTTTGATATTCTAATTCTTCTAATAGCTTTTGAACTTTTCGCGCTTGCCACATAGCTAATTGGCTCTCGCGAGTTCCTATTTTGATGATTTTTTGCATCGATTATTTAGTTAGATCCAAAGACTTTGGACATCACCTGAATACTTTCATTTACAGATGTTTCTTCTTGCTTTAGATGCTTCACGAATTGTGTTGTTATTTTTTGAATAAACCTCGAAGTTAACAATTCTGCTTGATCTTCGTCGAATCCATCGATTTTCTTTTTATGAAAACTGATTTCATCTTTCTTAATCGCTTCTAAAGATTCTTTTAAAGCATTAATGGCTGGTGTTAGTTTTCTATGGTTTAACCATTCATTAAACTCTTCTTTATGAGTTTCTATAATAGCTTCAGCCAACGGAATCTCTTTTTGACGAAGTGCTAATGTCTCATCTGTAATCTTAGATAACTGATCTACATTTACCAATGTAATCCCATCAAATTCCTTCACAGAGGGATCTACATTTTCTGGCATGGACAAATCAAGGATTAACAATTCCTTCTCTGGACTTACATGAGCTGTAGTAATGGTCGGTTTATCCGATCCAGTAGATACAATTAACACATCTGCCTTTGAGACTTCTTCTTTTAAGTTTTCAATAGTAGATTTACTAATAGAAGGGTGCTCCTTCACAAAAACAGTTGCCTTTTCTTCCGTTCTATTGATTAGTGTGACTGATTTATTTTTAGTGTATTCAGCCAAGTTCTTACAAGTGTGCTTCCCCATCTTACCTAAACCAAAGACTAGAATATTCTTAGAATTGTAATCTGGTAAATTATTGATCATGTACTGAACTGCCGCATAAGAAACCGACGTTGTTCCTGAACTCAATTTGGTTTGATTCTTTACTTTTTTACTTGCCTGAAAGACTAAATTCATTAATCTTTCTAGATATGCATTTGATGTTTCAACCTGTTTTGCTTGTTTAAACGCTAATTTCAGTTGCCCTACAATCTCATAATCTCCTAAAATCTGGCTTTCTAAACCTGTGCTTATTCTAAAAAGGTGACTTACTGCATCTTTATTTTTATACACGTTAGATATCCGAGCAAACTCTTCAACATCTCCGTCAGAATATTTACACAACAACTCAATCAATTGATATGGGTGTTGCGCAAAACCAGTAATCTCAGTTCTATTACATGTAGAGAGCACTAATACTCCTTCCAGGCCAATAGACTTCGCCTCTTGTAATAAAGCGACCTGACTATCCTTGGTAAGACTATACTTTCCTCTTGTATGGGCATCAGCTTTTTTATAGCTAACGCCTATATTGTATAAGTTAAAATGAAAATCTTCTAATGGCATATATTTCCTAAAAGCATGTCAAAAGTAATAACTTAAGCAAGATAAAAATGTCGCTCAAAGTACTTTTTATATCGTTATATGTTTTTTAGATGCATTTTGTTTAAAAAACTTGTAAAAAGCCTTATTTTCGCAGTAGAATCAGGTGTTAGCACATTTCTTATGTAGAATGATTCTAAATAAATTATGTTTAAAATAAATTTTGATCTATGTCAAAAAATGTCGCTCAAAGTACTTTTGAGGAAACTAACTTAGAGAATGGCTTTCATGTGCTTCATTTTCAAAATGAAAGCGATGAGAATCAATTATTTGAGAGAGATATAGATAGCACTTATATACAGTTACATTTCTGTTTAAAAGGCGCTTCTAAGTTTTTATTCAATAGTGGTTCTTATACCTTCGATGTTTTAGACAAACGCTCCATTCTTTTATACAACCCTCAAAGAAAGTTACCTATAAATTTAGTAATCAATCCGAAGACCACATTGGTTTCCATACTAATATCGATTGAGAAATTTCATTCATTATTCTCAAAAGAGGCGGGCTATATTCATTTTTTGAGTGATGATAACATCAATAAAAAATATTATGATGATCAAGACATCAAACCCACTGTGATGATTGTCTTACAACAAATTATTAATGCCAATGTGAACAGTGCCATTAAAGACCTTTATATAAAAGGGAAGATTTATGAGTTGTTAAGTTTACATTTTCAAAAGGACGATGCTGGAGTAGGTGAATATTGTCCTTTCTTAGTGGATGAGCAGAACGTTTTGAAAATCAGGAAAGCAAAGGACATTATTATTGCGAATATGGCTGAGCCACCAAGTTTACAAGAACTTGCCAATGAGATTGGTTTAAACATCAAGAAATTAAAAGAAGGTTTTAAGCAAATTTATGGAGATACCGTGTATAGCTTTTTATTTGATTATAAGATGGAGCAAGCAAGAAGATTATTAGAAGGTAATCAGCACAATGTAAATGAGGTAGGTTTAAAAGTTGGGTATAGCACGGCAAGTCATTTTATTGCAGCTTTTAAAAAGAAGTTTGGCACCACTCCAAAAAAATATGTAATGTCATTACAATCAAATGCATGAAGCAATTAGTTCATTCTGAAATAGACAATAATCAACAGCAATTTCCAATCACCATTGTTTGCGATGCTATTCGCACACCAGAAAATATTGGAATGTGTTTCCGAATTGCCGAGAGTTTCGGTGTATCTAAGATCTATCTGCACGAAAGTTCTCCATCTGTAGAAAACAGAATCGTAAAAAAGACAGCAAGAAATACTATTGATCAGATTAACTGGGAAGATTATACCGATTTTGAAGTATTAATTGCACAATTGAAATCAGAAGGAAATACCATTCTAGGCATCGAAATCACGGATCAGAGTATTGATATTCAAGATTTTGATTTTACCAATTCAGAAAAGATCGTCTTGCTTTTAGGAAGTGAAAGACATGGAATACACAATATTGAGCTATTGGATGCTTCTATCTCTATTCCTATGTATGGTAGAAATTCTTCCATGAATGTAATACATAGTTTGGCAATTACTTTGTACGAAACAACGAAACAACTAAAAAAACAAAACATTACACTGAAGTAGATTCAGTAAATACACTTAAAAGAATGAAAGGAATTTTACTAGTGAACTTAGGATCTCCGGATAGTACAAGTACTAAGGATGTTAGAAAATATTTAGATGAGTTTTTAATGGACGAGCGTGTTATTGACATTCCTTACTGGAAACGATTCTTATTAATAAAAGGAATCATTTTAAATGTACGTCCTAAAAAATCTGCCGAAGCATATAAAAAAATCTGGTGGGACGAAGGCTCTCCTTTAGTAGTGATTTCAGAACGATTCACAAAAAAAGTAGCAGAAAAGGTGACTATTCCTGTTGCACTTGGGATGAGATATGGATCCATGAGTATTGAAAAAGGATTAAAGGAATTAGCAGGTCAAAATGTAGATGAAATACTCTTAGTGCCTTTGTATCCTCATTTTGCCATGTCTTCTTATGAAACGGTAGTGGTAAAGGCTGAACAAATTATCGCTAAGAAACATGCCAATATTTCCATGGAGGCATTACCTGTTTTTTATAATGAAAAGGACTACATAAAGGCTATGAGCACAAACATCCAAAGGCATCTGGATGGATTTGAATATGATCATATTTTATTTTCTTATCATGGCATCCCCGAAAGACATATTTTAAAATCTGATACTACACAAAGTCATTGCAAGATTGATGGCAGCTGTTGTGAAGTTGCTTCAGAAGCACATAAGACATGTTATAGACATCAATGTTTTGAAACTACAAAAGAGATTGTAAAAGAATTAGACCTGAAGGAAGGTACTTACAGTAATTCATTTCAATCACGGTTACTAAAAGATCCATGGCTTAAGCCCTACACGGACTTCGAGTTGGAAAAATTCCCAGAAGAAGGCAAGAAAAAATTGGCAGTTATAACGCCTGCTTTTGTCTCAGATTGCTTAGAAACATTAGAAGAAATTGCTATGGAGGGTAAAAAAGATTTTCTCGAAGCTGGCGGAACTGATTATAAACACATACCTTGCATGAACGATAATGACGACTGGGTAGATGTAATGGTGAAATGGATTAACAACTGGAATCATAAATAAAATGTCATGGGTTTATTATATGTTAAAGCTTTACACATCATATTCGTAGTGACCTGGTTTGCAGGACTATTTTATATTGTACGTTTGTTTATCTATCAAACAGAAGCTGAAAGCAAAGAAGAACCGGCTAAGGAAATTTTACAAACCCAATATAAATTGATGAGTAAACGACTTTGGTATATCATTACCTGGCCCTCGGGAATTCTGGCTACTTTCTTTGGTCTGTGGATGTTATTCGCAACACCAAGCTATCTTACTTTTGGCTGGATGCATGTCAAACTTTCATTTGTTATTGCGCTTTTCTTTTATCATGGAGCTTGTCACAAAATATTTTTACAACTTCAAAATGATCAAATAAAATATACTTCATTTAAATTAAGAATCTGGAATGAGGTAGCAACCATAATTCTATTTGCTATTGTATTTTTAGTAGTACTAAAAAGTGCTATCTCTTGGGTCTGGGGCGTGATCGGAATCATTCTTTTCGGCGTTTTACTGATGTTGTCAATAAAATTATACAAGAGCATTAGAGCTAAAAAAGATTGGGATCAAACCGATATGGAAGACGTAGAAGACAGCACCTCTCAAGAGGATTAAATAGCTCCAAAGTAAATCGCGGTTAAACTGATAATATCAATTACACTGTGTGTAATAATATTTATCCAAAGACTTTTCTTACCGTTCAATATAAAAATTGCTCCTAAAAGAAAGCCTGTAAGACCTGTTTGCACAATCCCTACAATTCCTTGGTAGAAATGCAAACAGCCAAATAATACAGAAGTTAGTAGCAACGCTATTACCCAAGAACTTCTACGCCCTCCAAAAATACCAGCGAGGTGTTTCATTATATACCCTCTCCAAATAATTTCTTCCCCAAATCCGGCAGTTAAAACGGCGCTGGTTATACCTACTAAAAACAATGGTAAATTCCCTTTTAAAGCTACGAATCTGTCAATATTCTTCTCTTCAATGGGTAAAAACTCTTGAATAATTGGATTGATAAACAAAAGAAATAAGGCAAGGATGGCTATCGCAAATCCAATTCCTATGGCCAAGGTCTTGATCCATGATTTTGGCTTCTTAAGACCTATGTCAGCAAAAGATACCTTTTGATATCTTAAAATGAAGATCATTAATAGTATGGAAATTAAGAAGCCTATCTGCCCTAAAAAAGTGAGTCCAAGCAATGTCATTATGGTTCCGAATAAAAACCATTTACTGTGTTTAGATTGTGATGATGATGTTGTGTTGTTCATTTTAAAAGTTTTGATCAAAACTACACTACACATAGGATCAAATCGACCTAGCGGAGGCAAACGAACATATTTATAAAGCCTTTCTAAACTCGGACGGTGTTATTCCTTTTTCTTTTTTGAACAGTGTATTGAAAACGGATTTGGATTTGAAACCAGATTCATAAGCTATCGCTAATATGGTATATTTATTATTTTTCTCATCCTGTAATAATCGTATAGATTCATTTAATCTATATTGATTGATAAATGAATAAAAGTTTTTCTGTGAATTTTCATTAATGATTTGAGACAAATGATTATATGTTACTCCAAATTCATCCGCCAATTGATGTAAAGTTAACTCAGCATTTAAATACGGTTTCTCTTTCCCCATAAAAAACAGCAACTCTTTAAATTTTTCTTTAGTTGTTGTTGAGTTAATCCCAGTCTTATCATATTTAGTCTTAACATCGTTACTGATACTTATAGAAAATTCAGAAAAGATAGCGGTGTATTTTAAACCATAATAACCCAGATACACCTGAAATCCGCAGACAATTAAAACCGTTAATTTTCCGATAAATTCTACAGATAAAATATCAAGCCTTTTAACTAAAAATATGAGTATTATATTAATACAAAATGCCATCGCAGCACCCATAATAATTCTCTGTAACCATCTTAAATTAATATCATCAACGTTAGAAAACTGATTTTTAATTTTTATTGAATAGCGCTTCAATGATTTAAAAAGAAAAGGGAAATAGGCAATAGCTTGCACGACAAAGAGTATATCCAAAATTGCATATTCTCTACCCAATTGGTCATTGTAGAGTTTTAACTTATCGTCTGCTTCATAAACAACAAAAGACAACACACTCATAAGAAACACAATGCCAAACGGCAATAGATGCAGCATCTTTTTAGAATTAGGCAAGGAATTACCTGTTACTGCTGACGTATAGAAAAAAATAAGCGGAATATGGACCAATACAAATGGAGTATCTAGACCTGTTAGAAAAGAAAACACTTCACCATGATCAGAAAAACGAATATACAGTAATGTAAAATGTATTAAAAAAACGAGCTGCCAAACACCGAAAATCGCATCTGCTTGGTGTTTATTTTTTTTACTAAACACAAGTACAGATAATAAAAAGCTAATGACAATTCCTATAAAAAAGAAAACCTCCATGAAAGCATATTAGATTTTAAAGATAGGAGAAATCCAACTAACTTTTCAACGATTGCTCGAACGGAATTCGATTCACAATACTTCTTCCCAAGGTAATTTCATCTGCATATTCTAACTCATCACCTACAGAAATTCCACGAGCGATGGTAGAAGTAACTACTTCACAGTTTTCGATTTGCCTAAAGATATAGAAGTTTGTTGTGTCTCCTTCCATAGTAGAGCTCAACGCAAATATCAATTCCTTTACTTCACCAGATTGTACCTTTTCAACTAAGGATTCTATTTGTAAATCTTGCGGACCCACACCTTCAATGGGTGATATCTTTCCTCCCAATACATGATATAACCCTTTAAATTGAGCTGTACTTTCAATAGCCATAACATCTCTAATGTCTTCGACGACACAAATGATTTCCGTATTTCTATTAGGATTATTACAGATATCACATAGCACCGTATCAGATATATTATGGCACTTTTGACAAGATTTAACATCATTTCGAAGGTTCTGTAAAGCTTCAGTCAAATAACCTGTGTTCTCTGAAGGCTGCCTTAATAGGTGCAGCACTAAACGCAAAGCAGTTCGCTTACCAATACCTGGTAATCTTGACACTTCGTTAACAGCATTTTCAAGTAACTTTGATGAAAAATCCATAGCTGCGAAATTACAATTTTAAACTGTCATTTCGAGTGAATTTTTGAATTATGGATTCAAAAATTAGTATCGAGAAATTTTTAGATCTCGATACATTTCAACAAGTTGAAACACTCGACCTGACAATTGAGTTGAAAATTATATATTAGTAGCTCATTATACCCAAATATTCATGCAACCCGTACATATTATATTGTTAATTCTAGGTTATTTCGGAGTCCTCATTCTGATATCCTATATTACAGGAAAGAAAGCAGATAATAATACTTTTTTCAAGGCCAATAATTCCTCTCCTTGGTATCTAGTTGCTTTTGGAATGATAGGAGCCTCCTTATCTGGCGTTACATTCATATCCGTTCCAGGGTGGGTAGAAGGAAATAGCATGAGTTATATGCAAATGGTCTTAGGGTATGTCGTTGGATATGCCGTTATTGGCTTAATTTTACTACCGTTATACTATCGTTTAAATCTTACATCTATTTACACGTATTTAGGAGATCGATTTGGGAGGTATTCTTATAAAACAGGAGCTTCTTATTTTTTACTTTCTAGAACTATTGGGGCAGCGCTTCGACTCTATCTTGTCGCCAATATTTTACAACTACTAATTTTCAAAGAATATAACATCCCTTTTGAAGTAACCACTATTATTACGATTTTGCTAATTTGGTTATACACTTTTAAGGGAGGAATTAAGACTATTGTATGGACGGATACGTTGCAAACACTATTTATGTTAATCGCGGTCGGAGTTTGTATCTATACCATATCTAGTGAAATGCAAATTTCTAATTTGTTTGACTATATCGCAGATAATAAACTCTCAAAAGCCTTTCATTTTGAAGATTTTAAGGCTGGAAATTATTTCTGGAAACAATTTTTTGCGGGCGCCTTTATAGCAATTGCTATGACCGGATTGGATCAGGATATGATGCAAAAAAACTTGACCTGTAGAAATTTAAAAGATGCTCAAAAGAACATGTTTTGGTTTACGCTGGTATTGGTTATTGTAAACTTTTTCTTTTTAGCCCTAGGAGTTCTGCTAACAGATTATGCAAGTCAAAATGGTATCGAGGCAAAAGGTGATGAACTTTTTCCAATTATCGCAACAAAAGGCACACTAGGACTTGCTACTGCATTATTCTTTTTGCTGGGGCTTATTGCGGCTGCTTATTCTAGCGCTGATTCAGCGTTAACATCGTTAACCACCTCATTCAGTATCGACATTTTAGAGATTGACAAAAAAGAAGATCCTTTACAACGGGAAAAAATGAGAAAAAGAATACATGTGATTTTCTCATTTATTTTAATGATTACCATCCTCATTATTAAATATTTTAATCCTGATAGAAGTGTCATTAATGATATATTCAAGTTTGCGGGCTACACCTATGGTCCTTTGCTAGGCTTGTACGCCTTTGGATTATTTACGAAGTTAAAAGTGATGGATAAAGCGGTTCCTTTGATTTGCATTATCTCTCCATTTTTGACATACTTTATTAATGATGCATCCATTACTTATTTTAAGTTCGATTTTAGTTTTGCTATACTAGTTTTGAACGGAGCCCTAACATTTGTTGGGCTACTTCTTTTAAAAAAAAGAGCTACTCAATAAAAAAAGCAGAAAAAAATGCAATAAAATAGAAAAGCTCCGTCTTTATATATGAAGACCTCATAAAAAGGCACCTTAATGGCTTCAGAAACAGAAAAGGACAAACAATTAAAAACATTCTTCAATCAAGAATACCATAACCTTAAGGCTTATGTGCATTCAAAAATTGAAGATAGCGCAGATCGAGATGCTGAAGATATTATTCAGGACGTCGCGCTAAAAGTTCTTTCTAGAAAACAAGTATTGCCAATTAACAATATCGCAGGATTCTTCTATCACTCAATAAAGAATAAAATTATTGACGTCATGAGACAGCAAAAACAAAACACACATCCCGAAGATGATTTTGAAAGTCAGTTCAGTGATTTTGTAGAACTCTTTTATGGAACATCGGACAATGGCTATTCTGAAGACATGAAAATAGCACTGAGGCAGTCCATATATAATTTGAAACCTCTTTACAGAGATATTATCGTTGCGGTGGATATAGAAGGCTATAGTTATCGAGAAATATCTCAAGAAACAGGTATTCCTGAAGGCACCTTATTATCAAGAAGGCATAGAGCCATTTCGATCTTATTAAAAAAACTAGAACCTAAAAAAGATATTATCAATTAAAAACATATATCATGAAAAATTATTTTAAACATAACCTTAGAAGTAAAAACCCGGTCGTAATTATTGGGACCGTTATTTTCATAGCTATTTTGGCAGTCATATTCATCACATTATTCGGCTATGTACTAATGTATTTATGGAATTGGTTGATGCCATTAATTTTTGGGCTACCCATTATTACTTTTTGGCAAGCGCTTGGAATTTGCTTACTATCCAAAATTTTGTTTGGAGGTTTCGGAGGTGACAGAAGCAGTAAAAAAGAAGGGAAATGTGATTCTAGATCCTCGAAGAGGAAATCTTCTACATCAGATTTTTCCAAATGGAAGCACTACGATTCTTTTTGGCAAGAAGAGGGTGAAAAAGCATATGCCAATTACATCAACAGAAAAAATGAACCAGGGCATAGCAATGATCAAGATATGATAGAACCTCAAAATAGCTAACGATGGAATTGCTCATTTTAAAAACAGATATTAGTTCAAGCAAAAAAATAAAACAGCTGCTTCCTATATTTAATGGTCATCCGGTTATTAGGCGATGGTCTGTAGACACAGAGGATATAGATAATGTACTTCGAATGGAAGTACTAGCAAAGAATGGACATGAGATTATTAAAATGATTAAGGAGGAAGGTTTTTACTGTGAGTCCCTACCAGATTTCTAAAAGTTTCTTAATATAAAAATTAGTACATTGAAGGCTCATTAAAAAATCAATTAGCATGAAATTAGGAGCTTTTTCTATTAGTTTGGCCGTTAAGGATCTGCAAGCATCCAAAGCATTTTATCAAAATTTAGGTTTTGAAGTTTTTGCCGGTGACGAGGCAAGAAATTACTTAATCTTAAAGAATGGAAATGCCTTGATTGGTATTTTTCAAGGGATGTTCGAAAATAATATTCTCACGTTTAATCCTGGTTGGGATGAAAATGCGACCGCATTAGCTGAATTCGATGATGTACGTGATATCCAAAAACACTTAAAGAGCAAAGGAATATCTCTTACCTCTGAAGCAGATGAGAGTACTTCAGGACCTGCAAGTCTGGTAGTTATGGATCCTGATGGAAATGCAGTCTTAGTCGATCAGCATGTTTAAGAATATGATGCATTTCAAGTAAAACATTCGTATTTTTACTGTCTAATAAACAAACATGTCTAACGACTTAAGTAATTACCGAAGATCCTACGAAAAGCAAGAGCTTTTAGAAAGTAATTGTCCTGAAAATCCTATAGAATTGTTTCGGGATTGGTTTCTAAATGCCGATGCATCTGACATGATCTCTGAAGCCAATGCCATGAATATTGCATCAATCGGTTTAGATGGTTTTCCAAAGAACAGAGTTGTCCTCTTAAAAAAGTACACTTGGGAGGGGTTTATATTCTACACCAACTATGCATCAGAAAAAGGCAAAGCCATACTGGCAAATAATCATGTCTGTCTGTCTTTCTTTTGGCCGGGCTTAGAACAACAGATTATCATAAAGGGAAAAGCTGAAAAGATCGCAGAAAATTTATCTGATGGTTATTTTGAATCTAGGCCAGACGGAAGTAAATTGGGTGCCTGGGCATCGGACCAAAGTTCAATCGTTGACTCAAGAGAAGCTCTTGATGAAAAACTAAAAACTTATCAACAACAATTTGAAGGAAAAGAAATTCCTAGACCTTCTCATTGGGGCGGATTTATTGTAAAACCTATTTCTATTGAGTTCTGGCAAGGACGACCGAATAGGATGCATGATAGAATCAGATATACATTGTTAGAAGATTTTTCATGGAACTTAGAAAGATTAGCACCTTAATTTTTATATTTACATCAAACCAAAAACATCTAATCTGTGAAGACAGTTTACATTGTTAGACACGCTAAATCCTCCTGGAAATATCAGGGCGTTAGCGATATTGACAGACCATTAAAAGAACGTGGTATACAAGACGCACATTTAATGTCTAAACATTTGGCTAAACAAATGGATAGACCAGATGTCTTTATTTCTAGTGTTGCCAACAGGGCTTTGCATACAGGAGTGATCTTTTGTCAGAATTTTAATTACCCTTTCTCCAATTTGAAAATAAAAAAGGAACTCTATAGTTTTAGTGATGGCTACCTAGTAAAGACGGTAAAAGCGCTCGATGATAGTTTTAATTCTGCCATTATTTTTAGCCATGATCATGGCATCAATACCTTCGTAAATAAATTTGGAAATAAACCTATCGCACATGTAACTACCTGTGGAGTTATAGGCATTCGATTTGACGAAAAGCATTGGAAAAACATTAAAAAAGGAAAAACCATTTTGGCCGAGTTTCCTAAAAACCTAAAATAGTCTATACTTGTTGCAAATAAAAAAATATGGAGCGATAGATATTGGTTCAAATGCCATTCGATTACTCGTTTCTAATGTTATTATAAAAGAAGATACAGAACCTCAATTTAAAAAGTCGTCTTTAGTCCGTGTACCCATTCGTTTAGGTGCAGATGCCTTTGTGCATGGCAGTATAAGTGATGATAATATTATTCGTATGAAAAGCGCCATGGAGGCCTTCAAGCTGTTAATGGATGTTCATGGAGTTGAAAAATATAAAGCATGTGCAACATCGGCCATGCGTGAAGCAAACAATGGTGTCGCTGTTGCCAATCAGATTCTTAATGAAACTGGCATTAAAATAGATATAATTGGTGGAAAAGAGGAAGCTTCTATTATTTCATCTACAGATTTAAACGAATTAATAAAAAGCCATAGCACCTATTTATATGTAGATGTAGGTGGTGGTAGTACTGAATTCACCATTTTTTCTGAAGGACAAATTGTTACTTCAAAATCCTTTAGAATGGGAACTGTGAGGTTAATAAACAATACGAAAGCAGAAAATAAAGAGGCTTTTAAGAAAGTAGAAGGTTGGATCAAAGAACACACTAAAAAGTATAAAAAGATTGCCTTAATTGGGTCTGGAGGAAATATTAATAAGCTTTTTAAGATGTCTGGAAGATCTGAGGGAAGTCCTATTTCTTATATCTACCTCAATGCTCAATATCAATTTTTAAAGAAAATGAGCTTTAGTCAACGTATTACCGAGCTTGGGTTAAACCCAGATAGAGCAGATGTTATTATACCCGCAACAAAAATTTACTTATCAGCTATGAAATGGAGTGGTGCCAGAAAAATACATGTGCCCAAGATAGGTTTAGCAGACGGAATTATTAAGAGTTTATACTACAGCGAACTCTAAAATTTTGTTATCAAACTCGTCTTTTCCTTTTAAAAATCTAGTTTCAATCTCTATATAACTCAAATCTGTTATGGTATCGGATAATCGGACATAGTCTTTCTCCGTAGTAACGATCATTTTTTTTACCGAAGACAATGCTTCAAATTCTCTTTTGATAGTATCAATATCTGATTTGGAAAAATGATGATGATCTGGATATTTTAAATGTCGATATTGTATTTTTTTTCCTTGTAGAAAGTCCAACAACGGTTCCGGTATAGCTATACCTGTCACAAGTAAAATCTCATAATCTGATAGATCATCCATAGCAACGGGCCTTGCTCCCTTCAACATATTTCCATATGAAATGGTAGTAAAAAACATTTCTTGATTTTCTAAAGGCTTTAGCCTCTTAACAATACTTTCTTGATCGTTTAGAGTCATCATTTCAGGGCACTTAGTAACAATAATTACGTCTGCTCTCTTCGCCCCCCTTCTACTCTCTCTTAAATTTCCTGTTGGCAATATAAAGTCATCTGCATAAAGATCTCCATATTTTGTCAAGAGCACATAAAATCCTGCTTTTAATTTTCTATGTTGATAGGCATCATCTAGTAATATCACCTCTGGATCCACCTTTTCTTTCAACTCTTTAATTCCTTGAACCCTATTCGCGTTTACTGCAACAGAAATACTTGAAAACTTTCTAAAAAACTGCAACGGCTCATCTCCAACATCTTCTGACGAATGGTTTTCATTCACCAAAACAAAACCTGATGTCTTTCTTTTATACCCCCTACTTAATACAGCAATTTTCTTCTGCTGTAAAAGTCTGATTAAGTATTCTATTTGTGGAGTTTTGCCAGTTCCGCCAACACTCAAATTTCCCACCGCTATTAGCGGTATATCAAAAGAAGTGGATTGAGAACTTCCTATATCATAGAGGAAGTTTCGAATTGATGTAATCAAGTCGTAGAGAATAGCAAATGGAAATAGTAAATAGCGGACTAATTTCATTGTTACGAAAGTACATTAAAAATCTTAACTTTGATTTTTAAATTTTGACATATGACTATTAGACAAGTTGCCAATTATATTGAAGAAATCGCCCCATTAGCCTATGCTGAAGACTTTGATAATGTAGGTTTATTAGTAGGAAACTATCACACAAAGGTGAATGGTATATTGATTACTCTTGATACCTTAGAAGAAACTGTTGATGAAGCCATTGCAAAAGGGTGTAATCTTATCGTTAGTTTTCATCCTATCATTTTTAGTGGTTTAAAAAAACTGAATGGAAATAGTTATGTAGAGAGAGTTGTTTTAAAGGCTATTCAGAATGATGTTGCAATCTATGCTACCCATACAGCACTAGATAATAGCAAAGAAGGAGTTAGCGCCAAAATGTGTGAAGTTTTAGGCATACAAAATCCGCAGATCTTAGTTCCTAAAAAAAGAATCATACACAAATTAACCACCCACGTTCCCGAAGAAAATGCAGAGGAACTTAAAAATCGTTTGTTTGCTGCTGGAGCAGGTAATATTGGAAATTATAGTAATTGTAGTTTTTCTAGTGAAGGAATTAGTACTCATAAAGGAAATGAACATTCGAATCCTGTTGTTGGAGAAAGAGGTGTCTTATTTTCTGAAAAAGAGATTGAACTAAGTGTTGCATACGAAAGCAAGAATGAACAAACTATTTTAAATGCACTGAAGCAATTCCATCCTTACGAAGAAATAGCATATGATGTTGTTGTTACTGAGAATGTGCATCAAAATATAGGAATGGGAATGATTGGTGAGTTTTCTGAGCCGATGCATGAAAAAGACTTCTTACTTTTTGTAAAAGAAACTATGAAAACAGATTGTGTCCGTCATTCTGCTTATACAGGAAAAAGTATAAAAAAAGTAGCCGTTCTTGGAGGCTCAGGAAGCTTTGCCATTTCAAGCGCAATTAGCTGTGGTGCAGACGCGTACATAAGTGCAGATTTTAAATATCACGATTTCTTTAAAGCCGAAGAACGAATTTTATTAACAGATGTTGGTCATTATGAAAGTGAACAGTTTACAAAAAACCTTTTGGTTGAGTATCTTACAAAAAAAATCACTAATTTTGCACCTGCCTTACCGGGAGGTAAGGTTATTTTATCGGAAAAAAGTACAAATCCAATTTATTATTTATAAACATGGCAAAGAAGAAAGAAGTAAGTGTAGAAGTTAAGTTAAGAGCTTTATATGATTTACAATTGATCGATTCTAGAATTGATGAAATTAAAAACATGAGAGGGGAATTACCTTTAGAAGTGGAAGACTTAGAAGATGAAGTTGCAGGATTAAACACTAGACTTTCTAACTTGGGCGAAGATGTTTCTAACTTAGAAACGGATATCAGCAATAAGAAAATTGCAATTGATGAGTCAAAATCATTGATGAAGAAATATGACGAGCAACAAAAGAAAGTTCGTAACAATAGAGAATTTGATTCATTGGCTAAAGAGATTGAATTTCAAGAATTAGAAATTGAATTAGCTGAAAAAAGAATAAAAGAGTACAAAGCTAAGATTGAGCAAAAAAACGAAGTTATTGATGCTACTAAAGAAAAACTTGCTAAACAAGATCAACATTTAGAACACAAAAAAAGTGAATTAGATGCTATCTTAAAAGAAACTGAAAAAGAAGAAAAGCTCCTACAGAAAAAATCAAAGGAATTTGCTGGTTCGATAGACGATCATTTGCTAGAAGCTTATAGCAGAATTAGAAACAAAGTAAAAAATGGATTGGCAGTTGTCTCTATAGAAAGAGGTGCTTCTGGTGGTTCTTTCTTTACAATTCCACCTCAGGTGCAATTGGAGATTGCTAACCGTAAAAGAATTACTATAGATGAGCACAGTGGAAGAATCCTAGTAGATGCTGGATTAGCTGCTGAAGAGAAAGAAAAAATAGATCAATTATTTTCTTAATTGATTCTTTATTATAGAAAAAAACTCGGATGATAATCATCCGAGTTTTTTTGTTTTAATAATCTAATTTTTTTAGGTATGCTAGTTTTTGCTTCCAGACCACAAGATCCTTTTTAAAACCTTCCACTCTAGTTCGTACATTTTGAACTAGAGGATTGTCGTCCTTTGCATTGGATATAAAACTTAAATTATTTTCAAGTTGTTGTATCTCTCTACCACTCTCATCAATTTTCTTACGAACAAAAAGCAGTTCAGAATCTAATTTTTTGAAATTATTGTTGGCCAGATAACCGTCCACTATATTTCTAAACTTTAGCATTACTAATTCCTCCTTATCAATCGCTAAAGTACCCAAAGCCTTATCAATAATCTTATTGAACTTAGCATCTAGATGCCTAGCGCTTCGAGGTAACCTTCCTAACGCATTCCAAGAATTCATTAACTCTTTAATTGACTCCTTCGTATTTTGATCAGCTTCTTTAAAGTTTTCCAAGAAAGATTTCTTCGCATCTACTATGGCCTGTTGTTCCGGGTTTAACGCGTTTTTCTGATCATGGAATCTTTCAAAATAATGATTACAAGCTCCTTTGAACTTCTTCCATAAATCATCTGAAAATTTTCTTGGTACATGACCAATCTTCTTCCAATCGGACTGGATCTTTTTAAACGTCTCAGTTGTAGCATCCCAATCCTTACTTTCTTTCAAAGACTCAGCAATTTCTATCAGTGCTAATTTCCTTTGTAAATTTTCTTGTTGATTCGATTTTTCTCCTTTATAGAATTCATTCTTAACTTGATTGAATTTCTTTGTGGCTGCTTTAAACTTCAGCCATATATTTTCACTTTTAGAATACGGAAGTTTACCAGCATCGAAATATTGTTTTCTTAGCTCTTCTACCTCTCGAATACTATTCTGCCAATCTTTATGGGTCTTATTACCGGAAGCATCATATTGATCTATCGCCTCAATAACTTTGAGTTTATCCTCTATCATCTCCTTATGCTTCGACTTTAAAACTCGATAGCGATCATGCCGTTTATCATGAATTATTTTGGTGGCAGCACTAAACTTCTTCCAAACTTCTTCCCTCATTTCTTTAGATACCGGACCAACTTCTTCTTTCCATTGCTTGTGGAGTTTTTGAAGTTCTCTAAATGCATAACCAATATCTTCAGAGTTAGCCAATTCTTGTGCTCTTTGAATTAACACCAGCTTCTGCTCTAAATTATTTCTAAAATCTATATCTCTAAAATCATTGCTTAAATGCAACAAGTCGTAAAATCGCTCTACATGGTGCTGATAGGTTCTCCATGTATCATTGTACTTCGTTTTTGGGACACCACCAATACCTCTCCAAGCATCTTGGAGCTCTCTAAACCTTTTGTACATGGTCTTGGTATCAGCTTCCTGAATTAAAGCTTTTAGGTTTTCTATTACCTCTAATCTTTTCGCTAGGTTTTCCTTAAGTCGTTTTTCTAAGTCACCGTAATACGCATCTCTTTTTTTCCTATAATCGGAAAGCAATGCATTATATTTTTGTTTAACCGGGCTACTAAATTGAAAATCTATTGCATTTCCTCCATCAGCCAAAAAAACCTCTTTCTTCTCTGCCAGAAGGGCTCCAAATTTTTTATTAAATGCGTTTTTGATTGCTTCAGCCTGTGTTTTAGTTTGCTGAATAGGATAATCCTTAATAAGTTTTTCTAACTCCACATTAAGTGCGCCCAAATCCAATACTTCATAATCTACTTGCGGTACTTGCTCCTTTGGTTCTTCCTTTTCTGAATCTTTTGCAACTTCTTCTTCCACTTCATTAACGGCTTCTTCTGTAGATATTTCTTCAGCAGAAACTTCTTCCTCTTCACTAACTACTTCTTCAGTAGATATTTCTTCTGTAGAAACTACCCCTTCTTCCTTTACGCTATCCTCAGATTCACTTGCTGTATTGGGCTCTTCTTCTTTTTCACTAAGCGGTTTTTCCAGATTTTCGTTTTCATTTTTCAGTACAGAAGAATCTAAGATTTCATTTTCTTCGTTTGGCTCTAACATATATACAATGTTTACGGTTCCCTAATTTAGTCTATAAATATACGTACTACTTACAGAAAGAAAAAAGAATCTGGAATAAGTTCTCTAAAACTTAGAATTTAACCAATTTAGTTTCAAAATTTTATCACGAATTCCAAATTTCCCATGAAGCTTCTGCCTGTCTTTCCAACATCTCATAACCATTTTTAACAGCTGCTCCTCTTGTTTTTGCTTTTGCAAGGAATAGTGTTTCTTCTGGATTGTAAACAAGGTCATAAAACAAATGTTTTTCTGTAATATATTGATACGGAATTTTAGGGTACTTATCTATATTAGGATACGTCCCCAACGGGCTACAATTTACAAGGATTGAATATTCACTCAAGGTCTCTTCGTTAATGTCAGCATATGAAATTTGCTTTTTCCTTTTTGGCTTTCTAGAAACAAACTTAAAATCAATGTTCATTTTTTTAAAAACGTAGGCTACTGCCTTAGATGCGCCTCCTGTTCCTAAAATCAACGCTTTTGTATGATGCTCTTTAAGCATGGGTACTATAGAGTCTCTAAAACCAATAACGTCCGTATTATATCCTTTCAATTTCCCTTTCTTTGTAACCTTAATAGTATTGACAGCACCAACCTTTCTTGCTACCTTATGTACCTTGTCCAGATATAAAAAAACATCTTGTTTATAAGGTATGGTTACGTTCATTCCTTTGAGTATAAATTTATTCGAGTGAATTACCTCAGGAAAAACAGTTATTTTTTCAATATCAAAATTGACGTATTTATGATGGGTCAGATTCAGCTCAGAAAACTTCTTAGAAAAATACTCTTTAGAAAAAGAATATGAAATCTCTTTACCTATAAGACCGAACAATACTTCCTTAGGTTGGTTTTCTTTTTCTTCCATAAAAATCAATAATTAAAATAAGTGCTATTCCTAATAGAATATAAAAAATAGAAATCCAGGTTTCACTGCTCGACAAATCAGGGAAGTAACGATGGTAATTTTCTATGACATTATTACCGTTTTGATCAACAAGTACTTGGCCATTCTCTTGCCTAAAAACCTTCTCCTTCCATGGCCATACAATTCCCAAAGAACCCGTTATAAAGCCTATAATTACCGCAGTGACTATTTGATGATATCTCTTTAATACATATCCCAACACATGAGAAATAGACACCAATCCGAAAGCCGAACCCGCTGTAAATACGCCAATAATCTTAAGGTATCTAACTTTGACTGCATCCTTAAAAACTGAAAAATCTCCAGAAAACATACTAGTGATTACATCGAACAATACATTTACAGAATCTACCAAAAGTAATACGTAATTCCCTAGTAAAATTAAAATGAAAGACCCAGATAAACCTGGCAAGGTCATCCCAGATACTCCGATAATTCCACACAGGAATACGAACCATAAATTATCATTCTCTCCTGCTGGTGTTAAAAAACTAATCCCAATTCCTACTGCTGCTCCAATGATAAGCGACACACTGTTTTTAACATTCCAATCCCCAAAATCTTTTCCTATATAGTAGATCGACCCTATAATCATTCCAAAAAACCAACTCCACACATAGTTTTCGTAATGGACCAGAAAGTAGTCTAGAACCAAGGATATACTAAAATAACTAAAAATACTTCCTGCCATGATTAATGCAAGAAACTGCGCATTCACATATCTAAAAAAACTCCTAAACCTTCCATAAAAAAGTAATTTAAAAGCTTTCAAATTAATTCTTCTGAATGAAAATATAAGCTCTTCATAAAAGCCTAATACAAAAGAAACAGTTCCTCCAGAAACACCTGGCACCTTATTGGCAGCACCCATGGCTAAACCTTTTATGAAAAGGTTTACTTTTTGAAAAAATGTCCTTTCTTGACTCATCTACTCTTTGTTTACAGCAAGTTTCTCTAATAAGATAATCAACCCAAAGCCCACCACAGCTAAAATAACTGCCATGAGTAGTTGATTATCTCCTGGATAAGAAAATGGTGAGACACTTTCTTGCTTAAAAGGAACTTCTATACCATGAGAGTTCAATCGAAAAGAAAGCGTGTACTTCCAAGGCCAGATCTTATTTAAAGAACCAATAATAAATCCAGTAAGCGCGGCAAGTGTATAATTTTTATAATGCTTAAACAACCACTTTAACACTCTTGAAAATGATAATAGTCCGACAATTGCTCCTAATCCTATTAGTGAAATTATTTTGTAATCTCTATCATTAACAGCTGCCAAGACGGGTTGATACGCACCTAATAGCACCAAAATGAATGCTCCAGAAATCCCAGGTAGGATCATTGCGCAAATGGCAATAGCACCTGCCAAGAATAAAAACCAGGAAGATGAATTTTCAGAAACCAATGGATCTAAAGTTGTAATATAGTAGGCTAGAGCTGCTCCCAGAATTAGAATAAAAAGGGTTACTGCATTCCATTTTGTCAGTTGTCTTCCTATATAGATGACACTTGCCAAAACCAAGCCAAAGAAAAAGGACCACAATAAGATAGGTTCATTCTCTAATAAATATTTAAGAGTTTTTGCCAATGATAGCACACTCACGAAAATTCCTATCAAAAGTGCTACTAGAAAATTACCATTTAATTGTGTCCAAGCCTTCTTAAAACCTTCTTTTTTTAATGTTTTAAAAAGCCCTAGATTTATATTACTTATTGAACTTAACAATTCTTCATAAATCCCTGATATAAAAGCAATGGTCCCTCCAGAAACACCTGGAACAACATCAGCAGCTCCCATAGCCACTCCTTTTAAAGAAATAATTATATAATCTTTTAATGATCTTTTCATGTAGTGATTGCGTTAGTTTTAGCATTACGAATATAACGCAATTTGACGAAGTCTTTTAAATTATTTAATCTTGGTCTTATTATATTTGTCAACTACTTATAACAAGTTGCTTTTGATAGAATCTTTAAACTTCTAACCTACGTACCATGAATACATCTCTTTTAGAATTAAAATTGAAAAGACTTAAAATTTCGTTTAAAAAGGAAGGGAATAAAGTAATTATAGGAAAAGCAAAAACTGATATGACCGTATTGTTTTTTTTGGTTCTGCTTCCTTTTATCTTATCCATTTCTATTGTTTTCTATTCACTTATCACGGGATGGATATTAGGTAAAGCCTATATTTTTGCGCTATTCTTATTTCTTTTTGCTGCGTTTAACTTTAAAAGGATCGGAATTAAAAAAGAAGCGAACAATCACGTAAAAACATTTGTAAATAATGCTGTAAAGATTCAAATTGGAAAGTACGTGAACACATTTGATGTTCATTCTATAGATCGATTTACTTTTACAGTAAAAGAAATTCAAAATGATGTTTTTGAAGGCAAGTTATTTTTACTTGATAAAAACAATAATTCATATCAAATACTAGGTTTTGATGACGACAGCGAACAACTAGTTCAAAATGACTTAGTCTGGTTCATTGACTTCTTTAAAGAATATTTAAAAATGGATTAAAATTTATTCCATTGCCTTTTTAAAATCAGCAAGTAATTTTTGTACTCTAGGATGTTCGAAAACTATTGGAAAGAGTTCTTTCACGATTGAACTATATTCAAAATCTATGGACAATCCATTTTTCAGATGTGCTATTCCATGATTTTCTTTGTTCAATACAAAGAACAATCCCGCTAACCTATACTCAATTTCAGCAAAGTCTTTGTATATTTTTTGCGAAGTAAAAAGTATCGATAGTGCATCATTATACTCTCCTATAAAGGATAAAACATCTGAAAGTGCTATAAAAATCTCAATATCTTCATCTTTTAGCATTATGCACTTCTGAAATGCACTAACTGCTTCTTCAAAAAAGTTGAGTTTAATGTTGATCTCTGCATATTTCCTCCAATATAACGGATTATCTTCATCAATTTTCAAAGCCTTATTTACATAGTATAATGCTTTTTGATAGTCTTTTTGAAGATAGTAAGATTGCGTAAGTAAGACCCAACCTTTATCTAACAAAGGGTCTTCGTGCACTGCCTTTTTATAATACCCGATAGCAGTTTCAAGCGCGCCCAATTTCCCATAACACTCTCCAATTCTGACATATGCAAATGCAGTAGGGTCATCTAATTCTAACGTAATCAGATAATTTTCAATAGCTTCATCATAACGTTCTAGTTGCTCTAACGTTTTAGCTTTTTCTAAATAACCACCAATAAAAGATTCATCAATTAGAACAGCATAATCAAAAGAAGTCAATGCCTCTTTATACATATTTAAAATAAAATACTGTCTCCCTAACTGATGCCAAGCAACTTCACAATACGGGTTCTTATTAAGATATGCATTCAGATACTTAATGGCTTGCTCATGATCTTTTTCCATATCAAAACAATAGACCACATTATATAATGCAGAATAATCTTCAAAGTCTACATCTATACATTTAGCAAAATTCAATCGTGCATTTTCAAAATCATCCAAGTACAGGTATTCCATCCCCATTAACGACCAAACATCAACCTTCTCGTTTGTATGGGTCAGTGCTATTTTTAAGTTTTCTATGGCTTGTTTATGCGCCCCTCCTTTAGACAATATGGTTGCTTTTTGAATATAAACCTCATCGTTGTTCGGATCTATTGCTTCTATTTTTTTAACCAATTTAGCTGCCAGTTCTAGCTTGTTATCAAAAATAAGAATCTCTACTTCCAATAATTTAAGGTCCACCGAGGTAGGATGTTGCTCTAATCCTAACTTTACAGCTTTCTTAGCTAAAGAGTGCTTTCCGGTATCTAAATAATGGAGTATAATTTCCTCAAATTCAACCAAATCGAAAAAATAAACGCTATTGGTTTTTAACATGGATTCAAACTTAGTCAAAGGCATAGGCAACATATTTTGAATTACTATTTAAATGTACTACAACTCTTATACCACTTTTAAATCTGAATTTTTTGTTTTCAACAATTTAATTAACAAACCCCTCTTTTCTTTTAGCCCTTAAATTTTGCTTGTATTCTTTTTTACACTAGCTTTGCTCAACTTTTAGCATCTTGCTAAATTGACAACGTTTCTCATGAGCAAAAAAGTACTGTTAAACTCAAAAGAAATTGAAATTATCTTACATCGGTTGGCTTGTCAGTTAATCGAAAATCACAATGATTTTTCCGATACCGTGCTAATTGGTCTGCAGCCAAGAGGTATTTTTTTAGCAAAGAGGTTAGCTACACTATTAGAAACAGAGTACAAAGTCACGGACCTAGCTCTTGGCTTTTTAGATATTACTTTTTATAGAGATGACTTTAGAAGACGTGATGAACCCTTGGAAGCGGCGAATACGGAGATTAACTTTTTGATTGAAGGAAAGAAGGTTGTAATCATTGATGATGTATTGTATTCTGGAAGAAGCGTTCGATCGGCTTTAACCGCTTTACAATCTTACGGGCGACCAGAAAATATTGAATTGCTAGTACTTATAGATAGACGTTTTAGTCGCCATTTACCAATTCAACCTAATTATAAAGGAAGACAAGTAGATGCCATTAATGAAGAAAAAGTGTTAGTACATTGGAAAGAATCTCATAAAAAAGATGCGGTATATATAGATATTAAATAATATGAAGCAGTTAAGTGTAGAACATTTATTAGGAATAAAATATCTCAACAGAAATGATATTGATCTCATTTTTGAAACTGCCAATCATTTTAAAGAAGTTATCAATAGACCAATAAAAAAGGTCCCATCTTTACGAGACATTACCATTGCCAATTTATTTTTTGAGAATAGCACAAGAACCAAATTATCCTTTGAGTTAGCTGAAAAAAGACTTTCTGCGGATGTTATTAATTTTTCTGCGAGTCAGTCTTCTGTAAAAAAAGGAGAGACATTGATAGATACGGTTAACAACATTCTATCCATGAAGGTAGATATTGTTGTGATGCGCCACCCAAATGTAGGTGCTGGTGTCTTTCTTTCTAAACATGTGGATGCTAAGATCATTAATGCAGGTGATGGCACCCATGAGCACCCCACACAAGCATTATTAGACTCTTATTCTATAAAAGAAACGTTAGGTACAGTTAAAGGAAAGAAAGTGGTTATTGTTGGTGATATTCTGCACTCCAGAGTAGCACTTTCCAATATTTTTGCCTTAAAATTGCAAGGCGCAGAAGTAAAAGTATGCGGCCCTACGACGCTTATTCCAAAATATATTTCTAGTCTAGGTGTCACCGTTGAAACGGACATTAAAAAAGCATTAGAATGGTGTGACGTAGCGAATGTTCTTAGAGTTCAACATGAACGTATGGACATTAAGTATTTCCCATCTACTAGAGAATACACACAGCTATTTGGTATCAATAAACATATTTTAGATAATCTAGGAAAGAAAATTGTGATTATGCACCCTGGGCCTATTAATAGAGGGGTAGAAATTACAAGTGATGTGGCGGATGCAGATCAATCTATTATACTCAATCAGGTTGAGAATGGTGTAGCCGTAAGAATGGCTGTGATTTACTTATTGGCCCAACAAATAAAAAGGTAGCTATGATTATTACACAAAAAGAAAACTATACTTCCGTGGTTTCTGACGAATCTACTTTTAAAGAATTCTACACATCCTTTTCTACAGAAATTGAAAAATTAAAAGATCAGCATTTAATCGTACAAGTTTCTGAAAATCTTAACATTTCAGAACAAGATATCTCCTTATTTTTGAATGTGGCTGAAGCACAAAACGAAAATGGCATGTCATTTGTAGTAATTTGTGCGGCTGCTGATAATGATTTTTTTCCTGAACATTTCAATATTGTTCCTACCTTTGTAGAAGCGGAAGACATTATTCAAATGGAAGCCATAGAAAGAGATTTAGGTTTTTAATGACCTAATAGATAATAGAATTACAAAAGAGATATATGATAAAAAAGTTACTTTTTTTCATTTTATTGGTGTGTAGCGTAGCTGGTTTTTCTCAAAAGAAGATAACCAAGTTAACGGCTTCACCTAATCCTTTTGTGAATTCTACTACCATTACATTTCATTCTGAATCCGATCAAAGTATAACCTTTAGCGTTAGAAATGTGATTGGAAAAACGGTTTTAACCAAAAAAGTTAAAGCTAGAAGAGGTAAAAATGCTATTCCTTTTTCTAAAAACAATTTAAAGCCCGGAATGTATCTCTATTCAATTCGTTCTGAAGCTAAAGTAACTTCCAAAAGGTTTGTCATTCGATGAATCTTAAGCTAACCATTTTAGGTTGCCATTCTGCTACACCTAGAGTAAATGCCCATCCAACCGCGCAGTATTTAGAAATAAATAACCGTCATTTTTTAATTGATTGCGGCGAAGGAACGCAACGTCAAATGCGCAAACACAAAGTAGGGTTTTCTAAAATAAATCACATTTTCATATCGCATTTACATGGAGATCATTTCTTTGGATTGATTGGACTTGTTAGCACTTTAGGTATTCTGAATAGAGAGAGAGATTTACATATTTATGGGCCAGAAGGCATAAAAGAAGTTACGAACCTTCAATTGAAGGTTTCTAAAACCTATTCTAACTTTACACTTGTCTTTCATGAGCTTTCTTCGAAAGAGAGTGAAGTAATCTTTGAAGATGATAAAGTTTTCGTGAGAACAATTCCTTTAAATCATAGAGTATATACAAACGGTTTTCTGTTTACTGAAAAAGAAAATCAAAGAAATTTGAATGTGGGAGCTGTGGCTAAATTTGAGGAGATTGAAACCTGCGATTATCGTTCTATAAAAGCAGGAAAAGATTTTGTTTTATCGACAGGAGAAATTATTCCTAATACTGAACTGACTCTAGCTCCTCCCAAACCTAAAGTCTATGCTTTTTGTAGTGATACCAGTTATAAGCCAGATATTGTGCCGATCATTGAAAAGGCAGATTTGCTGTATCATGAAGCCACGTTTCTCTCAGACAGAGAAGACTTAGCTACAAAAACAAAACACTCAACCGCTAAACAAGCCGCGGAAATAGCAAAAATGGCTGATGTTAAGTCTTTAATAGTTGGACATTATTCGAGTAGGTACAAAGATATTGAAGCTTTTAAAGAGGAAGCTAAAATTGTCTTCGAATCTGTTCATTTAGCTAAAGAAGGAAAAGTATTTACCGTTTAGTTTATCTGTTCAAAGCGATTATTGATCCACGTTTTAAAAGCTATCTTTTTAAATTGATATAACGGGATATAGGTTTCATTTTCCTCAAAAAAGCCAGAATTAATTAGTATTAACTGACTATCTTTTTTAAATTCAGACCCCATAGAAGAGCTATATTCTGTATATATTTTTCCCGTTTTCCTATCTACTACAACTCCATACTGACAAGCTGTTCCACATCCCCAGTATATCAACGTGTATTGACCTGCAAAATTAACACCTTGTTTACACCCTTCTTTAATTCGGGTCATAAACTGTTTAGCTTCATCATTTGAAGAAAAATCAGGTTCAGCTAACTTTCCTTTAAACAATGGTACACTATACGTTTCAAAAGAAGGGAATTCAGACTTCTCCTTATAAATTTCTAAATGATCTACATCTCTATACTTCGCAATAAAGATATCATTCTTATAAAAGCCAACTTTGTGAAAATCTCTAAACTTAGTTGCATCTGATTTCGAAATTAACTTTACCTCATTTGGTTTTCCTATCACAAGATATCCCTTCTCATTCAATAAAGTATCTACCCTTACCTGCATGGAATCAACTTCTATTTTCTGGTAATCGTTCTTTATTGGAGTATCAGAAACTTCCTCAACAAAGAAGCTCAGGTATATTAATAACCCAACTATTACAATAATGAGAAGTTTTACACTATCTTTTTTCATTCTTTTAATATTGATTTGTTGCTAATAACACTAATGTACATGCAACTTCTGCAATAATACCATTTTTTACAAGTAATTGTTGAAATTCGTTATTCTCAGTCCCGGGATTAAAAATAACTCTTCGAGGCTTCAAACTCAATAGGTAATTGTAGTATTCTTTTTGTCTTTTAGGGTTTAAATACAAGGTAACAGTATCAATTGAATCATAATCGAGAAGGTTTGTATCAATCTTTACTCCTTCAACAACCCCATCTCTGAGTCCGAAAGCAACAACTTCTAAGCTTTTGTTTTTCAGTCTTTTAATTGCAATGTTAGAATACCTATCCTCTTTTAAGGAAGCTCCAAAAACAAGTGTTACATTTTTCATTTGTTAATAATACGTTAAACAGTGTTAAAGAAAGTAACAAAGATACACAAAGCATCGTCTATAAGTCATTAAAAAAAATCAACCAAAAATTAACATAATGAAAAAATTATTATTGTTTTGTATGCTAAGTGTAACTTTAAATTCCTTTGCACAATTAGCTAAAAACAAACTTCCAAAGCCTGGCGTTATTTCAGGAAAAGTAATAGATGACGCTAGTAAAGAGCCTCTTCCGTATGTAAACATTGTAGTCCGAGATATGGCTAAAAAGGTGATTACTGGAGGTATTACCAAAGATGATGGTACGTTTAAAATTAAAGACATCCCAGAAGGGAACAGTATTGTTGAAGTACAATTTATAGGTTATAAAATGTACAGTAAACAAATTAGTGTTTCTAACAAAGCTAGGAAATTAGATTTGGGTACCATTGCTTTAAAAGAAGACAGCGCTCAACTAGATGAAGTGGTCGTAAGAGCCGAAACATCAACCGTTGTTCAAAAAGTTGACAGAAAAGTTATTAATGTAGGGAAAGATTTAACTTCTGCAGGAGCTACGGCGGCTGAACTATTAAACAATGTACAATCTGTAAGTGTAGATAGCCAAACGGGTAACATTAGTTTACGTGGTAATCAAAATGTACGTGTTCTAGTTGATGGTAAGCCAACAAATATTCCTGCAGCTCAATTACTGAAACAAATTCCATCAACATCTATTAAAACGATAGAGTTAATTACCAATCCATCTGCGAAATATAATCCAGAAGGAATGAGTGGTATTATCAATATCGTTCTTAATAAAAATGCGAATTTAGGATTCAATGGTTCATTAAATACAGGAATTGAAGTAGGACACTATGTACGTTATAATGGATCAACAAATATGAATTATAAGACTGGTAAGGTTAACTTCTTTACCAATTATGGGTACAATTCAGGAGATCGTTACAACTTTGGTTTTGTAAATAGAACAGGGGTTAATTTTCAAGATTTTATCTTTAAAAATAATAACACCTCTCACTTATGGAAATTTGGTGCAGATATTTATTTAGACGAGAAAAATACATTGTCTTTTTACACTACGCAAAACTGGTTTGATAGTAAAGCAGCTGGTAGAACATTGGTATTTGATGCTACCAATATACTTACTAGTAATGCTCCGAACACACAAGCTTCGGATAGTAAGAATCAAGTATATAATATGAACTTCAAGCATGATTTTGACAAAAAAGGACAAAACATTGAATTAGAAGCTACTTTTTCTAAAAATGATGCACCATCTAGATTAGACAACAGTGATCTTATAAGTCCCACTGATGGAAGCTTAAACTACTTCAATGACATCAATACGGAAAGAAAAAACACATTGATAAACATTGATTATACGGATCCTATATCTGAAAAAGGAAAATTAGAACTAGGGTTAGAGTTTCGTCAGAATAAAACAGATAACACGAATAATACCAATCAAACTGGTTTTAACAACTCGTCTTTTACATACGACAGAAATATCTATTCAGGATATGTGAACTATGGACACAAGTTTGGCAAGGTAACTATGCAGTTAGGAGCTCGTATAGAACAATATGAGATTGAAGGAAATTTCAACCAAGAAACATTGCCTTCTGCAACAGTAACTGACGAAATATTTACAGTATACCCTTCTGCGTTCTTCACCTATAACCCATCAGAAAAAAATCAATTTCAATTTAGTTATAGTCGAAGAGTAGACAGACCAAGTATCCAACAAGTAAATCCAATCAGAGAATGGAGTACACCGTTAATTACCTCTGTAGGTAATGCAAACTTAGTGCCTCAGTTTACAAATTCTCTTGAGGTAAACTATACCAGAAGAATTAAAGGTGGATCTTTAACATTCGGAACGTTTTACAGAAAAGTGAACGATGCGATCAACAGAGTTACTTATAGTGACCCTAGTGATCCAAGTAACGTAAGACAGATCTTAACTTTTGCAAACTTTGATGATACGGACGCATACGGTCTAGAATTATCTGCAAACTACAAAATTGCAAAATGGTGGAGAGCAAATGCAAGTATGGATTTTTATTCTCAAAAGCAATTTGGTACTGCTGATTTGACAAATCCAAATGCAACACGAAGAGAAGTTCAGAATGAGGCATTTAATGCAAGAATCAGTAATAGTTTTAGGGTAAACAAAAACTTAAGACTACAATTATTTGCAATGTACAGAGGAGCGAACAGAAACATTCAGTGGGATGTAGATCCAATGTCTATGGTAAACATAGGAGCGAATTACAGTGTCTTAAAAGGAAAAGGTAGCATTAGCTTTAGAGTAAATGATATTTTCAATACAATGAGATTCAAATTTAACTCAACAAATCCATTTGCACAGGATGGTCGATTCAAGTGGGAAAGTAGAACAACTTACTTAGGATTCAACTACAGATTCGGTGGTGGTAAAAACAGAGCTAAATCTCGTAGAAGAAGAGACAACAATGAAAAACAAGGAGGCGGAGGCTTCTTTTAGACCATAGATTAGTTAGTTAGTAAAAAAGCCGAGGTACAATACCTCGGCTTTTTTTATACTGTCTTTCTTAATATCTACCATCTAATAATGACACTTCCCCAAGTAAATCCACTACCAAAAGCAGCCAATACTACTAGATCTCCATCATTAATCTTACCCTTCTCCCAAGCTTCCGTTAATGCAATTATTACAGACGCTGCGGTAGTATTTCCATACTTCATAATGTTATTATATACTTGATCATCTCTCAATTGAAACTTGCGTTGAATAAATTGAGCAATCCGTAAATTCGCCTGATGTGGAATTAACATATCAATATCCTCCTTTTGTAAGCTATTCGCTTGTAAACCTTCTACAATTGCTTCTGAAAAACGCACAACCGCATGTTTAAATACAAATTGCCCATTCATATATGGATAATAAGAAATATCGTCTGGATTATTTTCAGCCAAAATTTCAGGTACCCATCGTCCTGTAGATGGTCCTTCTAAGGCTAATTCTTTCGCATGTTTTCCTTCAGAATGCAAGTGAGAAGATAAAATACCTTTTCCTTCTTCTTCGCTTCTCGATAAAACAGCAGCTCCTGCTCCATCACCAAAAATAACAGTTACATTCCGACCGCGTGTAGATCGTTCTAAACCGCCGGAATGATTTTCAGAACCTATGACCAAAATATTCTTATACATTCCCGTTTTAATGAACTGATCCGCCACTGACATCGAATAAATAAAACCTGAACATTGATTACGTACGTCTAATGCTCCAACAGTAGGCATATCTAACATATCTTGTACCCGTACACCTCCACCAGGAAAGTACATATCTGGGCTTAATGTTGCAAAAATGATAAAGTCTATATCGTCTTTAGTTAACCCTGCTCGTTCTATAGCTATTTTAGCAGCTTTTACTGCCATTGTAGATGTGGTTTCTCCAGTTGCTGGATCTATCCATCTACGCTCTTGTATTCCTGTTCTTTCCTGGATCCACTCATCACTCGTCTCCATCCATTCCTTTAAATCATCATTCGTTACCACATTTTCTGGCACAAAATATCCTAATCCAGTAATCTTTGAATTGTACATATATACTTCTATTTGTTGTTTGTTCTTGCTAAAGATAGCAAAAATACGCATTTCGTGTTTTTCAGTATAAATTATGTCATCTTGTCACAAATTAGTCTTTGGTATTTTTTTTGACTACTTAATGACTATAAATTCAAAACAAACAAAAACATATATTATGAGTAAAGGAAATATTAATGTATCGGTAGAAAACATCTTCCCGTTAATTAAAAAGTTCTTGTATTCTGATCACGAAATATTCTTACGTGAGTTGATTTCTAATGCAACAGACGCTACCACAAAGTTAAAACACCTGATTTCTATAGGTGAAGCACAGGTAGAACTAGGGGATTCTAAAATTGAGATCAGTATTGATAAAGATGCAAAAACCTTAACGATCAAAGATCAAGGTTTAGGAATGACTGCTGAGGAAGTTGAAAAATATATCAATCAAATCGCATTTTCAGGAGCTGAGGAGTTTTTAGAGAAATATAAGGATGATAAAAATGAAACTGGAGTGATCGGTCATTTTGGATTAGGTTTTTATTCAGCTTTTATGGTTGCCGACAAGGTAGAGATCATTACTAAATCTTTTAAAGAAGAAAAAGGCGCACACTGGACCTGTGATGGTTCTCCTGAGTATACCTTAGTTGAGCATGATAAAGAAGATAGAGGTACTGAGATTATCTTGCATATTGCTGAAGATTCTACAGAGTTTTTAGAAGATAGCAAGATCTCTGGACTACTGACCAAGTATAACCGTTTCAATCAAGTTCCTATTAAGTTCGGAACAAAGGAAGAGACACTTCCGTTACCTGAAGGTGCAGCAGAAGATGCTACTCCAGAAAAGGCAACAATCGATAATATTATCAACAACACCAATCCTGCTTGGACCAAAAAACCTGCTGATCTTGAAAATGAGGATTATCAAAACTTCTATAGAGAATTGTATCCGATGCAATTTGAAGAATCTTTATTTCACATCCACTTAAATGTAGATTATCCTTTTAATTTAACAGGTATTCTATACTTCCCGAAATTGAGTCAGAACATGGATATGCAAAAAGATCGTATTCAGCTCTATCAAAATCAGGTATTTGTAACGGATAATGTAGAAGGGATCGTTCCAGATTTCTTGCAAATGTTAAAAGGAGTGATTGATTCTCCAGATATTCCGTTAAACGTTTCGCGTTCTTATTTACAAGCAGACGGTGCGGTAAAAAAGATCTCTGGGTATATTACAAAGAAAGTAGCAGATAAATTAAGCTCCCTATTTAAAAACAATCGAGAAGATTTTGAAGCTAAATGGAATGATATCAAAGTTATTATTGAATATGGAATGTTATCTGAAGATAAGTTCTTCGATAAAGCAAAGAAGTTTGCATTATATCCTACTGTAGATAATACGTATTTGACATTTCAAGAGTTAGTAGAAAAAACAAAAGATGCACAAACTGATAAAGATGGAAATCATATCATTTTATACGCAGCGAATAAAGATGCACAGCATGGTTATATTCAAGACGCTAAAGAAAAAGGGTATGAAGTATTGTTGTTAGATTCTCCTATTGTATCTCACTTGATGCAAAAGTTAGAAACGAGCAATGAAAAAGTAAAATTCACGCGTGTGGATGCAGATCATGTTGATAATTTAATAAAGAAGGACGATACCGTTATCTCTAAATTATCTGATGAGGAAAAAGAAACATTAAAACCAATGATCGAAGCTAGTGTTCCAAAGGAAACATATACCGTTCAGTTGGAGGCAATGGATTCTAATGCTTCTCCTTTCTTGATCACTGTACCAGAATTTATGCGTCGTATGAAGGAAATGAGTGCTTCTGGCGGTGGTGGAATGATGGGAATGGGTAATTTACCAGAAATGTATAATTTGGTGGTGAATACCAATCATGAACTTGTAGGTGAAATCCTGAATACAAAGACGGAGAAGAAAAGAAATAGGTTGATAAAACAGTCTTTTGATTTGGCAAAGTTATCCCAGAACCTATTACACGGTGAGGAGTTAACCAACTTTATAAAACGTAGTTACGAGTTAATTAAATAGTGTCACTGACACTTTAGGTATAAAACCTCTTTGTGAAAACAAGGAGGTTTTTTTTAGTATTTTTGAGAAAACTTCATACTTATGAAAAGACTCATACTTTTATTTGTTTTTATTTCGACTTCAATTTATGCCCAGAATAATGAAGTCTTTCTTTTTGACATTGCTAAGAGCGGAAAGCTAGCAAACCAAAAAAACATCTCAAACAATCCTGGTTACGATAGTCAACCTAGTTTTTATTCAAAAGATCAAATTTTATTTGCTTCAACAAGAAATGGTCAAACAGATATTTTGTTATACGACATCAATGCAAATAAAAAAGTAGATTTTTTAAGTAATACTCCAAAAGGAGGAGAATATTCTCCTCAGAGAATTCCTAAATCCAACAATGTGTCTGCAGTTAGATTGGATACTGATGGTTTACAACGGTTTTATAGTTATGATTTCACAAGCAAAGAGTCTAAAGAAGTAATTGCTGAACTAAAAGTAGCATATCCTATGTGGTATGATCAAAATACTGTAGTGTCATCTGTGATTA
>Ga0316204_10001988_pt1 | contig 50137 bp, 54 predicted proteins | sample 6monrhotite_MG_2_FD_205661 | JGI IMG/M metagenome (GOLD analysis project Ga0316204, IMG submission 205661) | Microbial mat bacterial communities from mineral coupon in-situ incubated in ocean water Damariscotta River, Maine, United States -... | ecosystem: Environmental > Aquatic > Marine >... | reverse complement strand
CGCGATATTTGCCGCGACCATCGGCACCGCGCAGAATGATATCAAGCGGGTGATCGCCTATTCCACCTGTTCGCAGCTTGGTTATATGTTCTTTGCTTTGGGAATTTCAGCTTACGGGGCGGCCATATTTCATCTGTTCACCCATGCCTTCTTTAAAGCGTTGCTGTTCTTGGGCTCCGGCTCTGTCATTCACGCGATGAGCGATGAGCAGGATATGCGCAAAATGGGCGGATTGCGCAAGAAAATTCCGTGGACATTCGCGATGATGGTCATTGGTACCTTGGCCCTGACCGGTTTTCCGTTCCTGGCGGGCTATTATTCCAAGGATATGATCATTGAGGCGGCCTTTGCCTCAAATTCGGCCTGGTCGGGTTATGCCTTCTTCATGGGCGTACTGGCGGCTCTGTTGACGTCTTTTTATAGCTGGCGTTTGATCTTCATGACCTTTTTCGGCACAAGCCGGGCGAAACAATCTGTTCAGGATCATGTCCATGAAAGCGGCAATTGGATGATGGTGCCGCTGTATGGTCTGGCGGTTGGTGCCTTATTCGCCGGATTTATCTTCAAGGATTATTTCATCGGCCATGATTATGAGGATTTCTGGGGCAGTGCGCTGTTTCTGAAAGATGCGGCCAATAATGTTATGGAGGCGGCCCATCATGTGCCGGGCTGGGTGATCGCATCGCCGTTCATTGTGATGCTGCTGGGTTTTGTGCTGGCGGTCTATGCCTATATCCTGAAACCGGAAGTCCCGGCGCAGTTTACCGCCAGCTTCCGCTATCTTTATGCCCTGTTTTATAACAAATGGTATGTTGATGAAATCTATGATTTTCTGTTCGTTAATCCGGCGAAGAAGCTCGGGGTCTTCCTGTGGAAGAAGGGCGATGAGAATATCATAGACCGCTATGGCCCGGATGGGGTAGCAGATAGCGTCCTGGCCCTGGCCCGCCGGTTTCGTGCGCTGCAAAGCGGTTATATCTATCATTATGCCTTCGCCATGCTGATGGGGGTTGCGGCCTTCGTGACGTGGTTCATTGGCGGGGGAGCAAGTTAATGGAACATTTCCCAATTCTTTCGGTGATTACCTTTCTGCCGCTGGCCGGTGTTTTATTCATTCTGATGATCAAGGGCGAAAATGCGGACAGCCGGGCCAGAAATGCGGCTTTGCTGACGACGCTGACGACCTTTGTGGCATCGGTTGTTTTCCTGTGGTTTAATTTTGACAAGACAACCGCCGACTTTCAGTTTGTTGAAAAGGCCAGCTGGCTTGGTGATAACATCACTTATCATATGGGCGTTGACGGTATTTCAATCCTGCTGGTGATGCTGACCACTTTCATCATGCCGATTGTGATCCTGACCGGGTGGGATTCGGTTAAGGACAGGGTGAAGGAATATCTGATTGCCTTCCTGATTCTGGAAACATTGATGATCGGCGTGTTCTGTGCCTTGGATATGGTGTTATTTTACCTGTTTTTTGAAGGCGGTTTGATTCCGATGTTCCTGATTATCGGCGTTTGGGGCGGCAAGAACCGCGTTTATGCGTCTTACAAATTATTCCTCTATACCCTGCTTGGTTCAGTGTTGATGCTTCTGGCCATGATGTATATGTATTTTCAGGCCGGAACAACCGACATTCCAACATTAATGGCCTATGATTTTGATGTTGATGCCCAGACCTGGCTGTTTCTGGCTTTCTTTGCCTCCTTTGCGGTCAAGATGCCAATGTGGCCGGTACATACCTGGCTGCCGGACGCCCATGTTCAGGCCCCAACGGCTGGCTCGGTGATTTTGGCGGGGATATTGCTTAAAATGGGCGGTTATGGTTTTCTGCGATTCTCCCTGCCAATGTTTCCCGTGGCATCGGTGGAGCTTGCCTGGCTGATTTATACCCTGTCGGTGATTGCCATTATCTATACCTCGCTTGTCGCCCTGATGCAGCAGGATATGAAAAAATTGATTGCCTATTCATCGGTCGCCCATATGGGTTTTGTGACGCTGGGTATTTTTGCCTTTAATGCGCAAGGTGTCGAAGGGGCGATCATGGTTATGCTGGCCCATGGTCTCGTGGCCAGTGCGTTGTTCCTTTGTGTCGGCGTTATTTATGACAGGCTGCATAGCCGCGAAATTGAGCGTTACGGCGGCTTGGTCAATATCATGCCGAAATATGCCCTGACGTTCATGTTTTTTACCATGGCGGCGGTCGGCTTGCCGGGTACCGGGAATTTTGTCGGCGAAATTCTGGTCTTGATCGGCTTGTTTAAAGCCAGCATCTGGGCGGCTTTCTTTGCGGCTTCCGGCCTGATTCTCGGCGCAGCTTATATGTTGTGGCTATATCGCAAAGTGGTGTTTGGTGATTTGGTCAAGCAAGACCTGAAGGCTATGCTGGATTTAAACCGGCGGGAAATACTGATCTTTGCGCCATTGATATTCTTTACCATCTGGATGGGGGTTTACCCGTCGACATTTATGGATTTCATGCATGTGTCCGTTGAAAATCTTATTACAAATCATCAGGCCGCGCTCAATGCGGCGCTACATTAGGGAGACGATGCGATGACTGAAATTATGCTTCCCGATTTTGCTCCGGCCTACGGTGAAATTTTGCTGGCTCTTGGCGCGATGGCACTCTTGATGTTTGGGGTTTTTCGCGGTAATAAATCCACGGAATTTGTCTCACTATTGGCGGCCGCCCTGATGATTATAACCTTGTTTGTCAGCGTGACATGGGCGGATACAGTGGTTTATACCTTTGAGAATATGTTTGTGGTTGATCGTTTCACCTCTTTCATGAAACTGCTGTTGTTGGTGGCTTCGGCCTTGGCGGTGCTGATGTCGATGCAATATTTCAAGGATGAGCGGGAAGAGCGGTTTGAATATCCGATCCTGCTGCTGCTGGCCACATTGGGTATGATGGTGATGGTGTCGGCCAATGACCTGATGTCGCTTTATATGGGGCTGGAGCTACAGTCCCTTAGTCTTTACGTCTTGGCTTCCATTCGGCGGGATAGCGAGCTTGCCACGGAATCCGGCCTGAAATATTTCGTTCTTGGCGCCTTGTCATCAGGCATATTGCTGTTTGGCTGTTCCCTTATTTATGGTTTTGTCGGTAGCAGCAATTTCACGGCTATCGGGCAGAACCTGTCGGCGGCAAGCCATGGCCCGGATATCGGGGTGATCATTGGCATGGTGCTGGTGCTGGCGGGACTGGCGTTTAAAATTTCCGCTGTGCCATTCCATATGTGGACACCGGATGTTTATCAGGGCGCGCCGACCCCGGTGACGGCCTTCTTTGCCGTCGCGCCGAAAATTGCCGCCTTGGCACTGCTGGTTCGGGTGCTTTATGTGCCGTTCGGCGAATTGTCAGAGTCATGGGTTCAGGTCATTGTCTTTATGTCGCTGGCCTCAATGGTGCTGGGTTCTGTGGCGGCGGTGGTACAAAGCAATATCAAACGTTTGATGGCCTATAGTTCCATCGGGCATATCGGTTTTGCGCTGGTGGGCCTTGCGGCGGGCAATCAGGAAGGCCTGCGGGGCCTGATTATTTATATGACGATTTATCTGGTGATGAATGTCGGCACGTTTGCCTGTATTCTGGCCATGCGCCGCCGGGAAGGCATGGTCGAGGATATTTCCGATCTGGCCGGCTTGGCTCAGACAAGGCCCGCTATGGCGACGGCTTTGGCTATTTTTATGTTGTCCTTGGCTGGCATCCCGCCCTTGGCCGGTTTCTGGGGTAAATGGTATGTCTTCAAAGCCGTTATTGCGTCCGCCGTGGCCGATCCCATGGCGACAGATTACGGTTTGCTTGGGCTGGCGGTGATTGGGGTGATGGCCAGTGTGGTTGGGGCTTATTATTATCTGAATGTGATCAAGGTGATGTTCTTCAATGCGCCTGAGGGTGAATTCCTGCCCCAGAAATCGCGGAAATTGACGGCGATCATGGGGCTGGCGGCTGCTTTGATGATTCTGTTTCTTCTGCCGCAGATTAACGCTCCTGTTCTGGATTATGCCAGAATGGCGGCGGCCGCACTGATTTCCTAACAGTAATGGTTTTGAAAAAATCACTATTTGCATTGCCCGAAGGTTACGACCTTCGGGTATTTGATCATCTGGACAGCACAAATCTGGAATGCCGCCGTTATGCTGAGGCGGGGGCCACAGGCCATATCTGGGTTGTGGCAGATGCGCAATCTGCGGGTAAGGGGCGGCGAGGGCGGCAATGGGTATCGCGCCCGGGCAATCTTTTTGCCTCGTTATTATATGCGGTTGACTGTGATCTTGGCAGGATATCTCAACTGTCTTTTGTCGCGGCCCTTGCCGTGCGGGATGTGGTGGCAGACCGGCTGCCATCCGGTGCTGTCGTGCGCTGTAAATGGCCCAATGATATATTGGTTGACGGCAGGAAGATTTCCGGAATTTTGCTGGAAACGGCGGGCAATGGCGGTGAAATGCCATCACATATGATCATTGGCATTGGGATAAATATCGCCCATCATCCGGATGATGGCCAATATCCGGCAACAGACCTGATGACAGCGGCGGGCCAGGAAATTGATCGGCAGCTTGTCCTGGACCGTCTTATTCATGCCATGGATCATTGGATTTCCTCATGGAAAGAACAGGGCTTTCCCTTGATCCGGCAGGCATGGAAAGACGGTGCGCTGGGGTTAGGGCAGGATATTATCGTGCGATTGCCAGCAGAAGAACTGCGGGGCCGCTTTGTCGACCTGGATGAGACAGGCGCACTAATACTTGAGTTCGGCGGCGAAAGACGACATATTAGCGCAGGAGATGTTTTTTTTGCGCCAGATTGAAGATCAGATTGACGGCCAAATAGAAAGATAAGCGATGCTTCTTGCGATTGATGCCGGAAATACCAATATCGTTTTTGCCATACATGATGGGGCTAAGCTGCGCCATAAGTGGCGGATTTCAAGCACGGACAGCCGCACGGCCGATGAATATATGGTCTGGCTGACGCAATTGATGAAACTGGAAAATATTTCCCCAAATAAAATCGACGGTGCGATCATTGCCACGGTGGTGCCGCAGGCTCTGTTTCCCTTGCAGTTGCTGTGCCGGCGCTATTTTAACTGCACAGCCCTGGTGGTGGGTGAGGCGGATGTTGATTTGGGGCTGCAGGTCAAGTTGGATAATCCGGGCGAAGTGGGCGCGGACCGGCTGGTCAATGCGGTTGCCGCTCATAAAAAATACGGCGGCCCGATGATCATCATCGATTTTGGCACGGCGACCACCTTTGATATCATTGACGGGCAGGGTAATTATTGCGGCGGTATTATATCGCCAGGTGTTAACCTGTCAGTGGAGGCCTTGCATATGGCGGCGGCAAAATTGCCGCGTGTGGCCGTTGAAAAGCCGGCGGCGGTTATTGGCACCGGTACAGTTAGCGCCATTCAATCGGGTATTTTTTGGGGCTATGTCAGTTTGGTCGAAGGGTTGGTGCGGCGCATCCGGCAGGAATTTTTTGGTCAAATCTCTGAACAGGATATGAAAATTCTGGCAACAGGCGGTCTCGCGCCATTATTTAATGAAGAAATTGAAGACATAGAAATCGTTGATCAGGAATTGACCACCGATGGTCTTTTTGAAATCTATAGCCGAAATATATAAAAACATGCCCCAATCAACCCATAAAGACAGCTTATGCTTTTTGCCCCTTGGCGGCTCCGGCGAAATTGGTATGAATTTGAATCTCTACCGGACGCAGGGAAAATGGCTGATGGTGGATTGCGGTATTTCCTTTGCGGATAATTATCTGCCGGGTATTGACCTTATCATGCCAAATGTCAGCTATATTGAACAACGCCGGGACAAGCTTCTGGGCCTGATTATTACCCATGCCCATGAGGATCATGTCGGGGCTTTGGCTCATCTGTGGCCGCGTTTTCGCTGTCCGGTTTATGCCACGCCCTTCACCATGATCCTGATCCGGCTTAAATTGGCCGAGGCCGGATTGCTGGATCAGGTACCATTGATAGAGGTCCCCTTGGAAGGCAGCGTGACGCTCGGCCCCTTTACAGTGGATTTCCTGTCTCTCACCCATTCTATACCGGAACCTAATGCGGTGCGTATTACAACGGCGTTGGGTGTGATTTTTCATACCGGAGACTGGAAATTGGACCCGGCGCCTCTGCTCGGCAACAAAACCGATGCGGACAAGATGATCCAGGTGGGCGATGAGGGCGTTCTGGCCCTGGTCTGCGATTCAACCAATGTTTTTAATGTTGCACCGTCAGGATCGGAAAGCAGGGTGCGTGATACCATCAGCCAGATGTTAGCCTCAAAAAAAGGCAAGGTTTTTTGTGCAACCTTTTCCTCCAATGTGGCCCGGGTTGATACGTTGGCTCAGGCGGCAAAAAATAATGACCGTGAGGTTTGCCTTGTCGGGCGATCCCTGAAACGCAATGTGGCGGCGGCGAAGGAAGCCGGTTATCTGAAAGATTTTCCTAATATTGTCGATGAAAGCGATGCAGGTTACTTGCCCAATGAGAAAATCCTGTATATTTGCACCGGCTGTCAGGGGGAAGCAAGAGCGGCCTTGATGCGGATCGCACAGGGCAATAATCGGGATGTGGTGATCACCCGGGGGGATCTGGTGATATTCTCGTCTAAAATCATTCCGGGCAATGAGATGCTGATCGGACGGCTGCATAACAGTCTGGTGGAAATGGGCGCGGAGGTGATCACCGAGAAAGATGCCTTTGTTCACGTCTCCGGCCATCCGGGGCAGGAGGAACTGAAACAGATGTATGACTGGATACGGCCTGAAATTCTGGTGCCTGTCCACGGCGAACATCGGCATATGCACAAGCAGGCGGAATTTGGCAAAAGTCACGGTATCCCGCAAACTATCGTACCCCGTAACGGCACATTGATCAGGCTTGCTCCCGGCCCGGCGGAAATTATCGATTATGTCGATGTCGGACGATTGGCGTTGGATGGACAATTTATCATACCCGCGGAGGATGACGCGATTGTCACGCGCCGCCGGATCCTTTATAATGGTGGGCTTGTGATTTCCTTAGTGGTGGACAGGGACGGCGAATTTCTCGCGCCGCCGCAGATTGCCAATCTGGGTAATCCAGGCGGCGGGGCGCGGTTTGACGATGTCATTATCGAGGCTGTCTTTGCCGCAGCAAATAGGCTAACCCAAAAGCAGCGGGCGGATAAGGCCAAATTGGCGGAGGCCGTGCGGACCTATGCCCGTAAAGCCGCCAAGAATTACACATTTAAGGAAACAGGCCCGCAGACCACGGTTAACGTAACTCAAATTGAAGATAGACCAAATTGAAAGCAGGAAAATAAAGATGATAGGCAAGTTGAATCATGTGGCGATTGCGGTTAATGACCTAGAAGCGGCGACAGCCCTCTACCGGGATACGCTGGGAGCGAAAGTTTCGGAGGCGGTGGAGCAGCCGGATCATGGGGTGATCACTGTCTTTGTTGAGCTGCCGGGCAGCAAGATTGAGCTGCTTTATCCTTTGGGGGATCAGTCACCGATTGCGAAATTTCTCTTGAAAAACCCCTCAGGCGGTATCCATCATATTTGTTATGAGGTGGCCGATATTCATGCTGCGCGGGATAAGCTTCTTGCGGATGGCATGCGTATATTGGGCAGCGGCGAGCCAAGAATAGGGGCGCATGGTAAGCCGATCCTGTTTTTACACCCAAAAGATTTCTGCGGCACTTTGGTCGAATTGGAAGAGGTATAAAATGACAATTGCAAATCACCTTGTGGTTTTTCTCGTATGCTGGTGGCTGGTGTTTTTTATGGTTTTGCCTTGGGGCGTGAAGGGTCATCATGAGAGCAATGAAGATTATGAAGCCGGCATTGAGCCGGGATCACCAATTAAGGCCAATATTGGTAAGAAAATGCTGATTACAACAGGTATTACCCTTATTGTTTGGGCCATGATCTGGGCGATAATAACGTATGAACTGATTTCTTTAGGGTAGAATAAGGTAGGTATTTTTTATTGATTCTGTTTTAAAAGTATATTTTTCACAGAAAAAAGAATATTTTTTTGACGGAAATGATGTGTGATAAAAATATTCACAAGACTTTATTATTATATTAAGTCATTGAATATAAAAGATTTTTTTAATTGGGCAAGCTGTTGTATAAATATCACAGTGTGGCCTTTGTGTTTTGGCTAAGCTATTGTAAAATAAAGCTAATTTTTCCCTTGATTTTAGCTCCAATAGGCCTAACTATAGAGGAGAGAAGTATTCTTGGTGTAGGAATATTTCTCTAGCCCTTCGTGGGCGTTTCCTCCCTAAACTTGGGCCACTCTTTCAAGGGTGGCCTTTTTTTGTGCTTTGCTGCGGGTTTCAAGATGGGGTCTAAAAAGTTAGACACTTTTGACAGGAAAAGTTAGGCGCTTTTAAATATAAGAATTAGACATTTTTTTATTTCCCCTATTCAACATTAGCTGTCATAAATCACATCTTGTTATAAAATAGATAATTGGGATATGTCCAAAATATCTTTCAAACTATCTTCAAGGAATAAAATTATGACTAAGTTCAAACAACGGATATTTTCCGGCGTTCAACCTTCCGGAAATCTGACCCTTGGCAATTACCTGGGTGCGATCCGTAATTGGGTGGCCTTGCAGAAAAGCTATGAGAGCATTTTCTGCGTTGTTGATCTGCACGCGATAACCGTATGGCAGGATCCGGCCGTATTGCGCAAGGCCACCCGGGAGGTGGCCGCTGGTATGATCGCCAGCGGTATTGATCCGAAGGACTGTATTATCTTTAACCAGAGTCAGGTGCCAGGACATGCCGAGCTTGCATGGATTTTTAATTGTGTGGCCCGTCTGGGCTGGCTCAACCGCATGACCCAATTTAAGGAAAAAGCCGGCAAAAACCGCGAGCGGGCCAGTGTTGGGCTGTATGTTTACCCTGATTTGATGGCTGCTGATATCATGTTATATAAGGCAACCCATGTGCCCGTGGGGGAGGATCAGAAACAGCATTTGGAACTGACCCGTGACATTGCCCAAAAATTTAATAATGATTACGGCGTGGATTTTTTCCCGATTGTCGAGCCGCTGATTTTGGGCGAGGCCTCGCGGGTCATGTCACTGCGGGATGGTAGTGCTAAAATGAGCAAGTCAGACCCGTCGGAGAATAGCCGGATCAATCTGACCGATGACCGGGATAACATTGCCAAAAAAATCAGAAAAGCCCGAACAGATAGCGCGCCGATAGCCGGATCCGTGGCAGAATTAGAAGGCCGCCCCGAGGCCAAGAATCTGATTAATATTTTTGCCGCCCTCAACGATCAAAGCGCAGAGGCTGTCTGCGCGCAATATGATGGACAGGGCTTTGCCGCTTTTAAGAATGACCTTGCAGAATTGAGCGTTGCTGTTTTGGGGCCTATTACCGAAGAAATGACCCGGCTTACAGACGAAAAAACCTATATTGATCAGATACTTAAAAATGGGGCTGAAAAAGCCCGCGCTCTTTCGGCGCCCATTTTGAAAGATGTTCACAATATCGTAGGGTTCTTGCAATCTTGATGATAAGCTATTATCTTTAATATATCACTTGTGGAGAGGGATAATCGCTAAGGTGAAAATATGACCAAGATTCTAAATATTTTTATTGTGCTGGGTATGATTGGGCTGTTATCTGCCTGTAGCAGCACATTTAGATCCGATGTAACGCGGTTTCATGAACTTCCTCAATCCCAAGGGGAATCAGTTACGATTGTCCCGACTGACCCGGCCAAGGCCAATAGCCTTGAATTTGCCTCATACGCGAATATTGTGGGCGGTTATCTTGCCCAAAAAGGCTATGTTCCCGCCGGTGATGGTAAGGCTGATCTGATTGTTGCGCTGGATTATACCGTTGATGAAGGCAATATGGTGGTCAGGGATTACGGCCCCAGATTTTCTTTTGGCTATGGTTATGGGGCCTATCGTTATCACCCCTATTGGTACCATCCCTATTGGCGGCATGGCTTCTACCGCAGCTCTTATTATTGGGGTTATCATGACCCGTTCGAAAGAAATATGCGCAGTTATGTCAGATATAACCGTAAGCTTACCATGACAATTCGGCCCAATAAAGAGGGTGCCAAGAATCTGTTTGAAGGAGAGGTGGAAAGCCGGGGGCGCAACAGAAATCTGCCGAAATTGATGCCTCATATGGTTCAGGCCCTATTTACTAATTTTCCCGGAACAAGCGGCACGACTGACCGGGTTGTCATCGAACTGAACCAGAATTAAGCTGCGGGCCTATGGCGATCATCTGGTAAATGTACCCAGAAAATTACCAAAAAAACTTAAAAGGCAGACGATATGTGGAATAGGCTAAAACGGATTTTCGCTTGGTTGCAGCAGAGAATAACCTGGAAAATCGCCCGGAGAATTCTGGCGGGCTTGGTGCTGCTGATTTTTTTCTATTATTTGATCGGTATGGTCATTGTCGAGAATATCAATGATGATAAAGACTATAGCAGCCCATCTGATAGTAGGCCCGGTAGTTACGCCGTAGCCATGTCCACGGCGATGATTGACCGGGAAATTAATACACATTCGTGGATTTCCAATGATCCGTGGTTTAAGCCCGGTGCGATGCTGGATAATATGGCCCATTATCAAAAGGGTATTATCTCTGCCAATGCCATTTTCGCTATAGAACTCAAAGATCAGCTCAGCCGCACCCGGGGGTCAAGTCAGGTGGACAAGGAGTTACAGGAGGCCGTGAGCGGGATTAATTACGCGCCTGATCGGTGGTATTGGGACCCCTCTGTGTCAATATTCCTCTTTGTGGCGCCAGCTGAAAAACAATATAACAGTGCGCTCAGAAAATTGCAGAGCTATAATCAGCGGCTGATAAAGGGCGAGGCCGTCTTTGAAAGGCGTTCGGATAATCTGTTGTCGACATTGGATAAATTTTCTCTTGATTTGGGATCGGCATCGGATGCCATAGCCCGGAAAATTGATAATGGCATCGGATGCGTTCTGGATACCAAGGCCGATGATCTTTTTTATGACGTTAAGGGGCGCAGCTATGCCTATCTATTGTTGTTAAAGGGGCTTAAAAAGGATTTTAACAAGGTTATCACCGATAAGGATGTCGGCAATAGTTGGGCGCAATTGGAACAAAGTCTGATCTCAGTGATCGACCTTCATCCAATGATTGTGTCGAATTGTGATCCGGATGATTTTCTGTTTCAAAATCATCTTGGCGTGCAGGGATTTTATCTTCTTCGGGCCAGAACACAGCTCAAAGAAATCACTAATATTCTACTGAAATAAAAATAGGTTGCCAAACTTCGCTTTTGAATGGCAAGATATATACGGATAGATTCTAGCGTAAAATCTGAAAACAATCTAAATCAGGATCGGGTTTAAGCATGTCCACAGAAGATGAAAAGTGGAAATTTCTGGTCATTGCTGACGAGACAGAGGAATTTAAGAAGGTTCTTCGGCTGGCATCGTTGCGTGCGGCGCGTGTTGGCGGGACAATTGTGATGCTGCTGATCATCCGGCCCAGCGAATTTCAACATTGGATGGCCGTTCGTGATATTATGGAAGAAGAGGCCCTGCAAGAAGCGCAGGCCATGATGGACGAATTCGCGCTGGAGATAAAGCAGATTTCCGGCCTGGATTGTGAACATGTTATCCGCAAAGGCGAGCCGGGCGATGTAATCACCCAATTTATCCATGAGGATCAGGATATTCACATGCTGGTACTCGGGGCCAAGGTGGACGGTGACCCCGGGCCGCTGGTTAAAGCATTTCGCGAGGAATTGCTGAATGTGTTGCATATGCCGGTTCTGGTTATTCCCGGGAATATGACCGATGAGGAAATCGATAAATTTGTCTGATTTTGCATGATTCTGACTAAGAAGACCATTTTACTCTTGATTTTACCGTGAACTATTGTCATCTATGGGGTAACCCATATCGCAGTAGGACATATGACCATGTTTATTCAAACAGAAATAACCCCAAATCCCGCCACTCTGAAATTTATTCCGGGGGAGGTTGTGATGGAGCAGGGCACGGCTTTTTACGAAAATAGCGCCGATGCGGCCAATTCTCCTCTTGGCCAGCGGCTTTTTGCCGTTGAGGGGGTGTCGGGTGTCTTTTTCGGTTTTGATTTTATTGCTGTGACGTTGGCGGATCAGGATTGGGATGATAAAAAAACCGAAATTCTCGGGGCGATCATGGCGCATTTTTCCTCTGGCGAGCCGATCATATCAGAGGCATCCGGGGCATCCGAGGCTGTGATTGACGCGGATGAAAATCCTGAAGATGCGGAAATTATCGCGCAGATCAAAGAACTTCTGGAAGCCCGTGTCAGACCGGCTGTGGCCCGTGACGGCGGTGATATTACCTTTCATGCCTATGATGAGGGTACGGTTTATCTGCGGATGCAGGGGGCCTGCGCGGGCTGTCCAAGTTCAACGGCGACCCTGAAATATGGCGTTCAAAATCTGTTGAAGCATTATATTCCCGAAATTCAGTCTGTTGAGGCTATTTGACGAAAAATGGCAGGCCGAACCAGTACCATCTGTTATCCGGGCCGGGCAGGGTGCAGTTTATTCTGCTACGGCCCTGGGGCAGGGGCTTGTCGAATCTGATCTCGATCCGGTTGCCGTCTACGCGGGTGAGGCTGGCGGCTTTGCCCAAATGTGAAGGATAACAGCTCATAGCAGATAAGCCTCTCACGTCTTTTTCAACGGTAAAGCCGATTTGCGGCGGATTTTCTTTTATGACAGCATTGATCGGGAGAATATCATAGGCCGGTAAGGCGCGGGCATTGACGATCAGGCGAAATCGATCCATCCCGGCATATCTTTCATTAAAGGAAAAACGCGGCATGGCATAAGGGTTGCTTTTGCTGCTGGCTGCGCTGGAAAATTGTCCAAAGGCGGCTTTAATATTTTTCTTTTTCAGGATATTTTCAATCATCGGACTGAATTCGCCGTAAGGATAGGCAAAAATATCCGGCACTGCGCCCAATTCATTTTGATATATTTCCGTCGCTGTTTCAATATCCCTGATGGCGCGGGCCTCGCTCATACGGGGCAAATGAGCATGGCTATGGGCGTGATGACCGATGGTGACCAAGGGGTCATCGGCCATCTTGCGGATTTGCTGCCAGGTCATATAACCGGGGATATTGCGGCTGACCGGCTCGGTCGAGACAAATAACGTGAAGGGGATATTGGCGGCCTTTAATCTTGGCCAGCTATTCTGAAAAAAGGACAGATAGGCATCATCAATATTGACGGCGATGGTACGGGGCGGTAGTTTGACTTTATTCTTGAGGGCTGTGACGATCTCATCAAGCGGTACAATATTGTATTTTTCTTGTTTTAATTCTGCCAGATGGGCCTCAAATTGTTGTAAAGTGATATTGGTGGTCGGGAATTTTTCTTCGCCAAACCGGTGGTACATCAAAATGATGGCGGAATCTTCGGCCTGCTGAGCCTGGGAGAATTGTGGAAAGGCAAAGAGGGAAAGTAAAACCGCCACAGTAAGGCTTAGGACAAAAACATAACGGGTGATAAGATAAATCATTAGGCTTTCTGAGACTCCGTTATTTAACGCTATTATAACGACCAGGTGATTTAGAAATATGTTAATATATGAGATATATAAATGATATCTACAGCAAAAGCTAGGATGATGGATGACACAAGATATACTTTCTGATCGGGATCTGAATGTAATTTTTCGGGAAGCCCGCTCATTTAAAGGCTGGCAGGACATAGCCGTCTCCGAAATTACCATTCGGGCCATGTATGACCTTTTGCGCTGGGGGCCAACCAGTTTTAACTGTTCGCCGGCACGCTTTATCATTGTTCAGAGCGCGGCGGCCAAGAAAAATCTGGCCGATTGTGCTATGAGGAGTAACAAGGCGAAAATACTGTCGGCGCCTTTCACGGTCATTCTGGCCAGCGATGCGAAATTTTATGACAGGCTGCCGGTTTTATTTAAAAGTTATCCGGCGGCCAAAGATACGTACGCCAAGGATGAAGCACTGGCACAGGAAACGGCGTTTAGAAACAGCAGCCTTCAGGGCGGCTATATGATCATTGCGGCGCGCGCGCTGGGCCTTGATTGTTGTCCTATGTCGGGCTTCGATGCGGATAAGGTCAATGCGACTTTCTTTAAGGGCCGCGATTACAGCGCGAATTTTATTTGCAGCATGGGCTACGGCGATGCGGCCAGCCTGCCGCAGCGGGATGAGCGGTTGCCCTTTGATGAGGCGTGTGAAATCATTTGATTATACTTGCCCTCGATTCAGCCCTCATGTCCTGCTCGGCAGCGGTGATGAAAGACGGCGAAATTTTAGCCGAAATCCATGAGGATAGAATGCGCGGGCAGGCCGAACGTCTGGTACCAATGTGTCAGGCGGCCTGTGATCAGGCGGATATTTCTTTTGGTGACCTGGATGCGGTTGCGGTGACGATTGGCCCCGGAACTTTTACCGGGGTGCGTATCGGGCTTGCTACGGCTAAAGGGCTTGCTCTTGCCCTTGGCCTGCCGCTAGTGGGGGTTAGTACATTGACTGTTGTGGCACAAAGTGCCGCCGCTGCGCCATTGCGTAATAAAAGCCTTAGGGGGGGGAAGAGTCAAGGGGGCCGCATGGCTGTCGCCCTTGACGCCCGAAGATCAGAAGTATATTTTCAGCTTTTTGACGTGAGTGATGGCCATGTCATTCCGGCCTCTGAGCCAGCAGCGGTGCTGACGGAAAATATTGGGAAATATCTCGATAGCAAGGTAACGATTGTGGTTGGTTCCGGTGCGAATTTGTTCGCTCCGTATCTTGCGCCGGAAATTATGGCAGGACTGGATTTTCCTGATTTTTCGAACCAGCCCCATGCGTCAACGCTGGCCTATATCGGCGCAAAGATGTTAAAGGCGGGCGATGTACCGGATAAAGTCATGCCGCTGTATCTGCGGGCGCCGGACGCGGTGCCGGCTAAAGCGATAAGTTATGCTTTTCAAAATCAGTGAGGATTTGGTCAATTTTTCAGATGATTTAGCTAGGGGTGAAAAAATTTGGAATTGATCGGGATAATGTGTATAGTTCCCAGAAATTTTAAAGAAATAGTACGATAATGACAGGGCAATATAGTATGGCGTCTAAAATTGAACGGATGTGCATTGAAAAGGGCATGCGGATGACGGATCAACGCCGGGTCATTGCCAAGGTGCTTTCTCTTGCCAACGACCATCCTGATGTGGAGGAGGTTTATCGGCGCTCGGTTGATATTGATTCCCGTATCAGTATCGCAACCGTCTATCGCACTGTCCGCCTATTTGAAGAAGCCGGCATATTGGAACGACATGATTTTCGTGTCGAAAAGGGTGAAAACCGCGCGCGTTTTGAACTTGTGACCGAAATGCACCATGACCATCTGATTGATGTTGAAGGCGGCGAAGTGATTGAATTCCATGATAGTGAACTTGAAGAACTTCAAATGCGGATCGCTGAAAGACATGGGTATAAGCTGGTGGATCATCGAATGGAATTATATGGTGTTAAGATCAAATAAGATTGATGGTCATGAGATGATTATACAATCCCTGCTGGGCAGAAAATAAAAACCATATGAGAGAATATTACAGAATACTCAAGACGCTTGTCTTCTTTGCAGTGTTGTTGCCGCCGACCATTATCTTCAAGAAATTGAAATTTCCGGGCTACAAAGCCTGGCCACATATCGTGCATCGCTCCATTTGTTATTCCTTGAATATTAAGGTTAAAAAAGTCGGAGAACCCCTTGAAGGGCCACCAACTTTATTCGTTAGCAATCACGTGTCATGGATAGATATTATTGTGTTGGGTCACGTTATCAAGGCCTGTTTCATTGCCAAAAAAGATATGATTGACTGGCCGATTCTGGGCTATCTGTCGTCTTTGCAGCGGACGATTTTCATTGACCGGGAAAAGCGGACGGATGTTGTTGAACAAAGAAAAGAAATGCAGGATAGAATGCATAACGGCGATAATCTGATTTTATTCCCTGAGGGGACCACCTCTGATGGTGGCCGCGTATTACCGTTTAAAAGTTCCCTGTTTGGCGTGACCGAAAATGCCATGCATTTGCTGCCCGATGAACATGGCCGCGTTCAGGAATTGATGGTTCAACCTGTTACGCTGGTTTATAAACGAATTAATAATATGCCAACCATTCGCTCCAACCGGCCTAGCGTTGCGTGGTATGGTGACCTTGAGATGGGGCCACATTTAAAGGGGGTCTTGAATCTTCTGCGGGTTGATGTGGAAGTTCATTTTCATGAGCCGGTCTCGCGCAATCTCTTCAAGACCCGCAAGGAATTATCGGCCTATTGCCAGCGGACCATCGAAAATCGCCTGACTGGCGCCTTGCGGGGTAAGTTTGAATGATGGAAGACGGAGGTGTATGATGGCAGTGCCGCCAAAGAAACTATATATTAAAACTTATGGTTGCCAGATGAATGTCTATGATACGGAACGTATGGTGGATGTCATGGGACATGAGGGATATCAAGTTACAGATAAGCCCGATGACGCGGATCTTGTTGTGCTGAATACCTGCCATATCCGGGAAAAAGCTGCAGAAAAAGTCTATTCGGATATTGGGCGTATCCGGGTCGCGCGGGAAAATCAGGTCAAAGAAGATGATAAGGCTGGCCGGCAAAGCAAGAAAGCGATCCTGGCGGTCGGCGGCTGTGTCGCGCAGGCGGAAGGGGCGGAAATACAGCGGCGCGCGCCAACGGTGGATATGGTCTTTGGCCCGCAAACCTATCACCGCTTGCCTGAAATGACCCAGCAAGCCCAGAATATTAAGCAAAGCGGCGCGCGGCCCCGGATCATTGACACGGAGCTTTCCGTCAGTGAGAAATTCGACAGCCTGTCCACAAAGGCCATAAGTCCGAAAAAAACCGCCTTTCTGACAGTGCAGGAGGGCTGCGACAAATTTTGTACCTATTGCGTTGTGCCCTATACAAGAGGCGGCGAATTCTCCCGTTCTTTCGAGGATGTCATGAAGGACGCTGAAAAATTAAATGACGCGGGTGTGCTGGAGGTGACATTATTGGGCCAGAATGTTAATGCTTATCACGGCATGTCAGCGCAGGGCAAAGAATGGTCATTGGCGCAAATGATCCGGCATTTGGCAGATGTGACTGACTTTAAACGGATCAGATATACCACCTCTCATCCGCAGGATATGACCGATGACCTGATCGCTGTCCACGGGGAGGTTGAGCAATGTATGCCCTATTTGCATCTGCCGGTACAGGCGGGTTCCGATAAAATTGTCAAGGCCATGAACCGTCATCACACCATCGCCTCTTACATGAAAATAATTGAGGATATACGTGCCGTTCGCCCTGATATTGCCTTATCTGGTGATTTCATCGTAGGTTTCCCGGGCGAGACGGATGCGGATTTTCAGGCGACCATGAAACTGGTGCGTGAGCTGAAATATGCCCAGGCCTATTCATTCATGTATAGCGAACGCCCCGGCACCCCGGCGGCAGGATGGGCAGAGCAGATTGAGGATCATGTCAAAGCGGAACGGCTGGCGGAACTGCAGGAGGAGCTCAACCGTCAGCAATGGGCCTTTAATGAGACCAGCGTTGGAAAAACCCTGCCGGTTCTGCTGGAACGTACCGGCAAGCAGCAATCACATCTTGTCGGGCGCAGCCCCTATATGCAGGCGGTTCACGTGGATGTTGGCGAAAAAGCAACGACAGAGCAATATTTTGGCCGAATGGTTGATATGAAGATTATCAGCGCCGGCCCACGTAGCTTGAAAGGTGACGTTACGGTTTAATGGAAAAATCAAAAACCATCACTCTCGAATTTGAGGATAATAGCCATTTGCCGGACCTATATGGCGCGCATAATAGCTATCTTGCCCGGATAGAACAGAAGCTTGGTGTGAATTTTACGGTCAAAGGTAATATTCTGGTCATTGAGGGAACGCCGGCGGCAAGAGAAAGTGCGAAGCAGATTATAGCAGGACTTCACAAAAAACTTGATCAGGGCATGGGGCTTGCCATGGGCGATATTGATGGGGCGATCCGCATGGTGGATTTTCTGGAGGCTTCGGCGAAAGAGGACATTATAGAGCGCAAGGAATTTGCCAATAAAGAAAATGCTATTCGCACGCGTAATGCGATAATATCACCAAGGTCAGCCAATCAGATGCGCTATATTCAGGCCCTGCGCGAAACCCATATGACGTTTGGTCTGGGGCCTGCGGGTACGGGCAAGACATTCCTTGCGGTCGCCATGGCGGTGTCCCATCTTCTGGAGGGCAGGGTTGAGAGAATTGTTCTGACGCGGCCCGCAGTGGAGGCCGGTGAAAAATTGGGTTTTCTGCCGGGCGACATGCGGGAAAAAGTCGATCCTTACCTGCGGCCGCTTTATGATGCGCTGGGCCAGATGATCTCCATGGAGCAAACAGAGAAACGGCTGGAAAATGGTGATATTGAGGTGGCTCCCTTGGCCTTCATGCGGGGCCGCACCTTGTCCAATGCCTTTGTCATTCTGGATGAGGCACAAAATACCAGCCCGATGCAGATGAAAATGTTCCTGACCCGTTTTGGTGAAAATTGCCGGATGGTGGTTTGCGGCGATCCCTCACAGGTGGATTTGGCCAATGGCACGCCATCAGGCCTGCATCATGCTTTGGGTGTCCTGAATAAAATCAACGATATTTCTTTCATTGAATTTAATGCCGGCGATGTGGTGCGCCATCCTTTGGTGGGTAAAATAGTTCGGGCCTATGACGCCAGCGAAGCGGGTCGGAAAAAAACTAACCGGGTAAAAAAATGATACCGGAGACGATTGACCTTGATATTTGCCTTCAGATTGCGGATTGGGATCAGGAATTTCCGGCTTACCGGGAACATATCGAATCCTGTTTTGACGTGATTTTAGAATGCCTGCCGGAAGGTCGGGCCTTGCTTGATTTTCCCCATCTTGAGCTGAGTATTCTTCTGAGTGATGATCAAAATATTCACGCGCTAAACCGGCAGTATCGCGGCAAGGATAAGGCGACCAACGTTCTGTCATTCCCGTCCCTGTCCCAAGATGATATTAAAAATATTCTGGCAACGGGTGCTGCGGGCCAGCCTGTGGTTCTGGGCGACGTTATTTTTGCCCTTGAGACCATAAAGGCGGAAGCCCATGGGCAAGGTAAAAAATTTTCCGATCATTTTTGTCATTTATGCCTTCATGGCATATTACATTTATTGGGCTATGATCATGTGGAAGAGGCCGAGGCAGAGGCTATGGAAGCCTTAGAAAAGAAATTATTAGGAAAACTCTCTATTGACGATCCTTATCAAGATTGAGACTATAGAATATTACAGATATGGAAGATAATGAATACAGAAAATAATTCACAGGAAGACCCCGCAAATGCGGAACCTCCCTCGCGCGAGACAGAAGGTTTTTTAACCCGTTTGAAGGCGCGTTGCGCCGCCTTGTTTCCCGGCCTGACATCAGGCCAACACAGCGATGATATCCTGAAAGAAAGCCTGGAGGAGGTCATTGATGAGTTGGAGAATGAACATTCCTCCTTTGGTGAAGAGGAACGCTCTATCATCAGCAATACCCTTGCCTTCAGAAATAAACGCGTTGACGATATCATGGTGCCCAGAACAGATATTATGGCGGTCGAGGCGGGATCAACGTTTGAAGAGCTTATGGATATTTTCATCAAGGGAAGCACATCGCGCCTGCCGGTTTACCGGGAGACTTTGGACGAGGTGATCGCCATGGTTCACATCAAGGATGCCTTCAGGGAACTGGTTTCAGGACAAGACAAGGCCCGCAGCGCGGATTTTGCTAAAGACAAAACGCTCCGATCGATACAGCGGCCGATATTATTTGTGCCGCCCTCAATGAAATTATTTGACCTGCTGACCAAAATGCAGGCGACCCATATCCATATGGCCCTTGTGGTGGATGAATATGGCGGCACCGATGGCCTGCTGACGATTGAGGATCTTGTGGAACAGATTGTCGGCGATATTGAGGATGAGCATGATGAGGCCGAAGAGGAGCTATTGCGAGAATTGCCGGGCGGTGACCTTGTGGCTGATTCGCGTCTTTCCATTGAAGAGCTGGAAGGTTTGCTGGGCCTTGATCTATTGACCGATGATCAGGATGATGATGTGGATACTCTCGGCGGATTGCTTTTTACCATCGCCGGGTATATTCCCAAAATTGGCGAAGTCATAACAGATAAAAATGGCCTGGAATATGAGATAATGGCCGGTGATGCCCGGCGGGTTAAGACAGTATTGATAAAACGTCATCGGCCGGATCAAAATGTCGGTGATGATAGACCAGAGGATAATACGGATAAGGATGAGCATACTGCCCAAAAGGGCAGCAAGCAGGCGGCAAATTAATCCTTATGATGCTAGAAAAACTGACAATTTTAATACAGGATTGGCTCGTGCAAAGAACATTTGCCCAGAGCCTTGCTCTTGTCTTTCTGGCGGGGGTTTTAACGGGATTCTCATTCGCGCCATTTTATCTGTTTCCCCTGCTTGCCCTTAGTTATCCGCTGCTTTTACTGCTGCTGTTCAAGGCAAAAAACTTCGCCGAATCTTTTTCTTTCGGCTGGTGGTTTGGCTTTGGCCAATTCTTCACAGGGACCATATGGATCGCCTCAGCGTTCGAGGTTGATGACCGTTTTTCGAGCTGGACTGGATATGTGGCCGTTGGCGGGCTTAGCCTCATATTGGCCCTGTATACTGGCTTGGTCACGGCGGCATTATGGCGGATTTTTAAAAATAAAGAGCCGCGAAAATATAGCTTATCCATTGTCCTGTCTTTTGTGATTTTGTGGAATTTGGCAGAATGGCTGAGGGGCCATCTCTTCACGGGGTTTCCGTGGAATCTTACCGGCTATACCTGGGGATTTTCGGATATTATGCTGCAGACGGCCGCATTTTGGGGCATATATGGTCTGGGACTGCCAACGATATTTTTGGCGTTGATTCCCTATTTGCTGCTTCAGATGTCCGGCGGGCCCGTCAGGACGTTCAAATCAAGGGTTGCGGTTTTTGTTGCAGGACCCTTTCTGATTGGCGGCATGGTGATTTATGGCCTGTATCAGCTGCCGGAACAGACCAGATTTCATGAAGACGTAAAGTTGAAAATAGTCCAGGCGAATATAAGTCAGAAAGACAAATGGGATCCGGCTAAAAAATCCGACAATTTTATCAAATATCTTAATATGAGCAAAAGCGCGCCGGAGGCCGGCATAACGCATGTCATCTGGCCCGAAACGGCCGTCGTATATTTTCTGGATATCGAGCCTTCACGCCGTTATCTGATCGCGGATATACTTCATGACGGCGCCGTATTAATGACGGGCTACCCAAGGGTTGAAAGACTGCCAGAACTTCAGGCATGGAATTCCTTTGCTGTTGTTGATCACGAGGGTAATATCAGCAATATTTATGACAAACATCATCTCGTTCCCTTTGGCGAATATACCCCGGATATGGTGAGCGATTCCCTGTCATTTTTGGGGCTAGGTATGTTGGTCGAGGGCTTTTCCTATAGTAAGGGCGCGGGGACCCGCACGTTGCATCAGGACGGCGCGCCGCCGTTCGGGGTGCTGATTTGTTATGAAATTATTTTTCCAGGGGCGGTTGTGGACCCCAATGACAGGCCGGACTGGTTGCTGAATATCACCAATGACGCCTGGTATGGATCATTCAGCGGGCCTTATCAGCATTTAATGCAAACCCGGGTGCGCGCGATCGAAGAAGGCGTGCCAATTATCCGTTCTGCCGGCACAGGTGTTTCGGCAGTTATTGATTCTTATGGCCGACTGGTGAAATATTTAAAACTCAATAAGCAGGGCGTCATCATTTCTCATTTGCCCGCTAAAAGAGAAAATGTGACATTTTATTCAGAAAACAGCAGTTGGATATTTTTTGTTTTTGTGATAATATTAGCAGGATTTAATATCTTATTCCTGAGGCAAAGAAGAGCGTAGACACCAAGATTAAGCTTGACCTATTCGGCTTTGATCTCTAACTCTATGTGTAATTCTGGGGCTCGTTAATTTAAGTTGTATTGCGTAATTAAATAGTTGGAATTAAAAATGATTAAGTCAAAACCAGAACCCGTAGACGTCCATGTTGGCTCGCGGGTACGCCTGCGTAGAACCCTGTTAGGCTATAGCCAAGACAAATTAGGGAAAGCTTTGAAGCTGACCTTTCAACAAATTCAAAAGTATGAACGGGGCGCGAACAGGATCGGATCGAGCCGCCTTTATCAGCTCTCACAAATTCTTGATGTTCCGGTATCCTTTTTCTTTGACGAAATGCCGCCTGAAATAACAGGTAAAACAACCGGTATGTCAGAAGGCGGCAAGCAGTCTTTTGAAGTGGGCCAATTGTCCCGCCGGGAAACGCTTGAACTCGTCAGGGCCTATTATAAAATTAAAGATCCCGCTGTTCGTAAGAAACTTTTCGAAATGATCAAGGCCATGGGAAAATCTTCTTTAAACGAAGGTGATTTGAAATAATTCGATCGAAAATTTAAAGTCAGGGTACGGCCTAATTGAGGGACGTGCCCTTTTTTTATGCGATAATGATGGCTCATGATGAAAAATACTATTTATAAAATATGTCCAGAGACAGCATGGGACGCGGCCGTCGTTGCCGGAATTTACGAAGGCTCGCAAGATGACAAGCGGGATGGTTTCATACATTTTTCGACAAAAGGTCAGGTAAAAGCAACATTGGCCAAACATTTTTCCAGGCAAGCGGGATTGCTGTTACTGGCGATTGATGTTTCTCTTCTCAATCCATCGGAATTAAAGTATGAAGATAATGGTAAAGGTGAAAAATTTCCGCATTTATATGGCAAGCTTTCGCTTTCTGTTGTGCAGGCGTGCTGTCCTATTCGTATGACGGCCGCCCGCGAACATATAATTGATTTTTGAGGTTGTTATGGGGCTGTATAATTTAACGAAATCACTGCTCTTTGCTTTGCCGGCAGAGAAGGCCCATGGGCTGGCGATATTTGGCCTGAAACATGGTTTGGTTTTAGCGGATCATCATCGGGATGATGATATATTGTTAACAAAACTCTGGGGAATGGATTTTCCCAATCCAGTGGGACTGGCCGCCGGATTTGACAAGAATGCGGAAGTGGCCTGCGCGATGCTGGCCCAGGGATTCGGTTTTGTGGAAACCGGCACGGTAACGCCAAAGGCGCAAAGCGGTTCGGCAAAACCGCGGCTTTTCCGGCTGACCGAGGATCAGGCGGTGATCAATCGGATGGGCTTTAACAATTTGGGGTTAGAGCTATACGCAAAAAACCTGAAACGGCGTGCGGGATTGGGTAAATGCGGAATTATAGGTGCTAATATTGGTGCCAATAAAGACAGCCAAGATGTGATGCAGGATTATGTCATTTGTTTACGGCGGTTGATGGGGCTGGCCAATTATTTTACCATTAATATTTCTTCGCCCAATACGCCGGGGCTGCGCGGATTGCAAAGCCGGGAGGCGCTGGATGAGCTATTGGCGCGGCTACTGGCGGCGCGGGGGGAGGCCGCTGATGATATAAAGCCGCCCTTGCTGGTTAAAATTTCCCCCGACCTTGACGCCCGTCAGCGACAGGATATAGCCGAGATTGTGATGAAACATAACATCGATGGCATGATCGTAAGCAACACGACAATAAATTTGAAAGATCAATTGACCTCGGAACTCTCCCGTGAAAGTGGGGGATTAAGCGGTGCGCCCTTGTTTGACCTGTCCACGGCATTATTATCTGACATGTACCGCCTGACCGAGGGAAAAATCCCCCTGATTGGTGTTGGCGGTATCAGCACTGGTCAAGAGGCCTACCGGAAAATAAGGGCAGGGGCCTCATTGGTGCAACTCTATAGCGCGTTGGTTTTTCATGGGCCGGGGCTGGTGCGGAAAATTAAACTTGATTTGACGGCGGCGCTCAAAAAAGATGGCTTCACGTCGCTGAAAGATGCTGTGGGCTGTGATCATAAATAACCATAATTAAGACCTTAAAAAGGATGACAAATGACCGTAACTATTTACCATAACCCCAAATGCAGCAAGTCGCGGCAAACCTTGGCATTGCTGGAGGAAAATGGCATTACCCCTACCATTGTTGAATATTTGAAAGATGGGCCAACAAAAGAAAAACTGTCGGAGATACTCGATCGTTTGGGTCTGGAACCTCGGGACTTGATGCGCCGCCGGGAGCCTGAATATGCCGAAAACAACCTGGCAGATGAAGGCCTGAGCCGCGATCAATTGATACAGGCCATGGTCGATTTTCCGCGTTTGATAGAACGCCCGATCGTGCTTTGCGGTAATAAGGCCGCCCTTGGCCGCCCACCGGAGGATGTGTTGAAGATCTTATAACAGGGCCGCATTTATAACATTCGCAGGTCCGCTTTTTTAAACAGGGATGAGATATGAAGAAAACTGGGGCTTGGCTATTCAGAAATGCATTGGAAGCTTTGGGCGTGCGCCATACATTTGGCATTCCCGGGGTGCATACCACAGAAATTTATGATCAACTCAACCAGTCAAATCAAATCCGGCCTATGCTGGTCACCCATGAATGCGGCGCGGCTTTCATGGCAGATGCGGTCAGCAGGACATCGGATCAGATCGGGGTGTTGGTGGTGGTGCCGGCCGCGGGCCTGACTCATGCCATGAGCGGCATAGGTGAAGCATTTCTGGATGGTATTGCCATGCTTGTCGTATCGGGCGGTGTGCGCAGTGACACAGATCATAAATATCAGCTGCATGATATGGATATGCAGGCCCTGATGAGACCACTGACCAAAAAAACCTTCAAGATTGACAACCACGCGCAGGTCATGCCGACTATTTTCGAGGCCTATCAATGCGCCATGACCGGTGAACCGGGGCCGGTTTATGTGGAGTTTCCTGTCAATATCCAGTTTACCAAGGGGCAGGTCGCGGAATTGCCGGAACCCCAGCCCTTGATCTTATGCCAAAATCCCTTGCCGGAAGAGGATATACAGGCGGCGGCGGAATTATTGTTAAACGCCGCCCAGCCAGGGATTTTTCTGGGCTGGGGCGCGATGAAGGCCCGGCCCGATACGGTAAGGATTGCAGAATGCCTGAGTGCGCCGGTGGCGACCAGCCTTCAGGGTCTGGCCTCTTTCCCTCATGATCACCCGCTTCATACCGGGATGGGATATGGTATCGCGGCGGTACCGGCGGCCCAGGCGGCTTTTGAAAATTGTGACGTCATCCTTGCGGTTGGCGTGCGTTTTGGTGAGATTGCCACGGGCAGTTTTTCTCTGCCGGATTCTTCTAAAATCATCCATGTGGATATTAACCCGGCGGCGCTTGGCGCTAATTATAGCGCGGAAATTATGATTGAAGCCGATGCGGCAACCGCCTTGGCGGCCCTGGAAAATGTCTTGTCACAGTCAGAGAAACGCTCTGATAGAAATAATATCGCGCCTATGATAGCCGCCAGAAAAACAGACTATCAGGCCGAGTGGCTGGCGCATGATTCTGACGATAAAGTTAATCCCGGTGTATTTTTCGACAGGTTGGACAAGGCCCTTGATGATCAGGCGATCATTCTGGCCGATGACGGAAATCATACGTTTTTATGTGCGGAATTGATGCCAATTTCCGGTCGCCGGCAGTTCATATCACCAACGGACTTTAACTGTATGGGCTATTGCGTGCCGGCGGCCATCGCCGCCAAATTGGAAAATCGGACAAAACAAGTGGTGGGTATCGTCGGTGATGGGGCTTTTTTGATGACGGGCATGGAAATTCTTACCGCTGCATCGGATAATCTGGGGGTGATTTATTGTGTTTTTGCTGACGGCGAACTCAGTCAGATCGCTCAGGCGCAGCAAGCACCCTATAACCGGAAGACCTGCACCATCTTGCCGGCGTTAAAATATGCGCCTTTCGCTGAGTCCGTTGGGGCGGCTTATATCAGAATTTCAAGTAATGGTGAGGTCGAGAATGGCCTTTCTCGAGCGATTAATCTTTCTGAAAAAGGCCAACCGGTTCTCGTCGAGGTGACGATTGATTATAGTAAAAAAACCCGTTTCACCAACGGAGCTTTAAAAGCCAATCTTGACCGTCTTGATTTTGCCACCAAAATGCGTTTCATTGGCCGCGCCATCACCCGCAAAGTCACCGGCTAATAAGAATTTAGAGCTTTCTAAAGTGATATGGCTCGATGAAACGGCCGTTCCATATGCCGTTTTTCTTGGTTTTGGCCTCTGCCTGCTGCGCTGCATAATCATCTGAAAAAAACAGATACGCGATGGCATTGCCGCTTGAGACCATTTGGGCGTTGATGTCAATATTTTGATAATTGCGGCATTTGGCCAGCGCGCGGCCGTAGGAGTCCCGATCAATCAGGTGGCAGCGTATGGGCTGATCATTGATCAGCCGTTGCAGATATCTTTTTGCCGCCAAACCGCAGGCATATTCTATCTCATCCGTCCAGCAGGGCTGGTTGATTTCAGGGGCATCAATGCCATGAAAACGGATCACAGTGTCGTGCAAAATAATGGTGTCGCCGTCAGTAACCACCGCCTTGCCGGTTATTTCTTCTGTGATATTTTTGCCAAGGGCCGTTTTTTTAACGGTATTGGAGGGTTCTGTGGAGGGGAAGAAGGTCAAGGATAAAGCCGTCGCCCCGGCCACGATAACCGTAATAGCTGCGTCTTGTCTCCATTTTCTTTTCATATGTCATTTTCAGGTCAATTGTATCATCACTCTTTTTTGACCATACCCTGAATATATTCGATAAATCCATCTTTTTGACTGGCAGCAGCGATACCGCCAACGGGCTTGTAGCCTTTTGCTATATAGTCATTGACTTTTTTTTGGAGTGTTTTGATTTCAAAGTCATCCAATATTATGTAATCCATTGATCATTCTCCTGAAATTCTTACGATATTCAAGTATCTTCATAAATGATTTACAATTTGTAACTTTTCGCAAAATTTGGAAAAAATACGTCGGTATCAACGAATTTTATTATGTAAGGTCGTCCCATAATTCTTTGACTTTATTGAAAAATCCAGATGACTCAGGGCTGACATTATCGCCGCATTCATCGGCAAATGCCCGTAGAAGCTCTTTTTGCTTCTTGGTCATATTGACCGGTGTTTCAACACTGGTCTGAATAATCATATCGCCGCATTGTTCGGAATGAAGGATTGGCATACCCTTGCCGCGCAGACGATATTGCTTGCCGGTTTGATTTCCGGCACTGATTTTGACCTTGGCCTTGCCGCCATTAACCGTCGGCACATTGATTTCTCCGCCCAATGCCGCTGTGGTCAAGGCAATCGGGACATTGCAGAATATGGCCGCGCCCTCCCGCTGAAATATAGGGTGATATTCAATTGAAATGAAAATATACAGGTCGCCGCTTGGGGCATTTCTCCCCCCCGCTTCGCCTTCGCCCTGAAGCCGGATGCGGGTGCCATCCTCAACACCGGCCGGTATTTTAACGGACAGAGATTTATTTTTTTGCTTGCTGCCCACGCCGTGACATTCGCCACAGGGGTTGGCAATAACCTTGCCCTGTCCCTGACATCTGGGACAGGTGCGTTCAACGGTGAAGAAACCCTGCTGGGTTCTGACCTTGCCATGGCCATTGCAGCCGCCGCAAGGTTCTGGTTTTGATCCGGCCTCGGCGCCTGTGCCGTCACATTTTTCGCAGGCGACCGCTCTTGGAATGGTGATTTTTTCTTCTTTGCCGGTGAAGGCATCTTCGAGGGTGATGGTCAGATTATAGCGCAGGTCCGCACCCCGGCTTGGGGCATTTCCGCGCCGACCGCGTCCGCCGCCCATGCCGAACAGATCTTCAAAAATATCTGAAAAGGCGCTGTCAAAACCACCACCGCCGCCGCCCATGCCACCATTTTCAAAGGCCGCATGACCATATTGATCGTAAGCCGCACGTTTTTGATCATCCTTAAGAATGTCATAGGCTTGGCTGATTTCTTTGAATTTTGCTTCGGCTTCAGCATCGCCCGGGTTGCGGTCGGGGTGATATTGCATGGCCATTGCGCGGTATGATTTTTTCAAATCAGCCGCTGATGCGCCGCGTTCCACCTCGAGTGTTTCATAAAAACAGGTTTTTGTTGCCATGATAATTCCGGTTTTCTACCCTACATACTGATGCCGTCCTGCGGTGAGGCAGGACGGCATCAGGTCATGTCAATTTCAAATGAATGTATAATCTGGCCATGACTATCCGCACCCGATCAGATTATTTCTTGTCTTCGTCAACTTCTTCGAAGTCGGCGTCGACCACATCCTCATTCGCATTTTTGGTGGCGGTATCTGCCTGATCATCTGCGCCAGCTTCGCCGCCGCCCGCCTGATCCTTATAGATCGCTTCGCCGAGCTTCATTGAGGCCTGTTGCAGTACTTCCAAGGCAGCTTTGGTGGCGTCGACATCTTCGCCTTCAGCAGCGGTCTTAACGGCTGTGATGGCGTCCTCAATCGCTGTTTTATCCGCGGTATCAATTTTGTCACCATGTTCTTTTAGCTGGCTTTCCGCAGAATGGGCCGCGCTTTCGGCCTGATTACGGGTTTCAACCAAGTCGCGGCGTTTTTTATCATCTTCGGCGTTGGCCTCGGCATCCTTGACCATTTTTTCAATATCGTCATCACTTAATCCGCCGGACGCCTGAATACGAATCTGCTGCTCTTTGCCGGTGCCTTTGTCCTTGGCGGATACATTGACGATACCATTGGCATCAATGTCGAAGGTGACTTCGACCTGCGGTACGCCGCGCGGCGCGGCCGGAATACCCACCAGATCAAACTGGCCGAGCATCTTGTTGTCAGCGGCCATTTCGCGCTCACCTTGGAAAACCCGGATGGTCACCGCAGACTGGTTGTCTTCTGCCGTGGAGAAGGTTTGGGACTTCTTGGTCGGGATTGTTGTGTTGCGGTCAATCAACCGGGTGAATACGCCGCCCAATGTTTCAATGCCCAGTGATAATGGCGTGACATCCAGCAGAAGCACATCCTTGACGTCCCCCTGAAGCACGCCGGCCTGAATAGCCGCGCCCATGGCGACGACTTCATCCGGGTTGACGCCCTTATGTGGCTCGCGGCCAAAGAAATCTTTGACGACCTCTGTGATTTTAGGCATCCGGGTCATGCCGCCGACCATAACAACTTCGTCAATTTCACCGGCAGTCATGCCCGCATCTTTCAAGGCCGCTTTACAGGGGGCGATGGTGCGCTGGATAAAATCTTTCACCAGTTCCTCGAATTTGGCGCGGGTGAGTTTCAGTGTCAAATGTTTCGGGCCAGAGGCATCCGCCGTAATAAACGGCAGGTTAATTTCTGTCTGCTGGGCACTGGATAGTTCAATTTTGGCTTTTTCTGCGGCTTCTTTCAGTCTTTGCAGGGCCATATTGTCGGATTTGAGGTTAATGCCGTTTTCTTTCTTGAATTCATCCGCCAGATATTCAACCAGACGCATGTCAAAATCTTCGCCGCCAAGGAAAGTATCGCCGTTGGTGGATTTTACTTCGAATACGCCGTCACCGATTTCAAGGATTGACACGTCGAACGTGCCGCCGCCGAGGTCAAATACCGCGATCGTCTTGCCGTCTTCTTTATCCATACCGTAAGCCAGCGCGGCTGCGGTTGGCTCGTTGATGATACGCAGTACTTCAAGACCGGCAATTTTACCGGCATCCTTGGTGGCCTGACGCTGGGCATCATTAAAATAGGCCGGTACGGTAATGACAGCCTGCGCGACTGATTCGCCCAAATATTCTTCAGCGGTTTCTTTCATTTTTTGCAATATGAAAGCGGAAACTTGGCTCGGGCTGTATTCTTCGCCCTGTGCCTCAACCCAGGCATCACCATTATCGGCCTTGATGATTTTATAAGGCACCATTTCAATATCTTTTTGGGTCGCTTTATCATCAAAAGTCCGGCCAATGAGTCGCTTGATGGCAAATAAGGTGTTTTCTGCATTGGTCACGGCCTGACGTTTTGCCGGTTGACCAACCAGACGTTCGCCGTCTGCTGTAAAAGCGACCATGGAAGGGGTTGTTCTGCCGCCTTCCGCATTTTCGATGACTTTTGGCTTTGCGCCGTCCATGATGGAGATACATGAATTTGTTGTACCTAAGTCTATTCCGATTACTTTACCCATACTATCCTCTTATCTCTTGCGGGACGTGATCATTGGCCATGATGGCGCAAGCTCTGTTGTCCGTTAGTTGTAATGTCACTGTTCATGGAGCTTATATAAGGCCATTTTCCTGCACTGCAAGGGCGAAATGCAACTTTTCTGTATTTTTGCCGTTCAAGCTGCTCTATATAATGTGAGTCATTCTGCCGATATAAAAAATTAAGGAGAAAATAGTGAAACTCTTATGCTCAATTTTTGTGATTATCAGTTCAATTGGACTTGCTTTTGCAGCAGAGGATAAGCTGTCAGTCACCGATGCATGGGCCCGGCCCGTCATTCTTGAAAATCGTCCGGGGGCGGCTTATTTCATCATCCAGAATAACAGCAGCCTGGATGATAAACTGATCAAAGCCACGTCAGAGCTGGCGGCGCGTATTGAACTTCATAAGGTTGAAAATGTGGCGGGCATTATGAAGATGTCACAGACGGTAGATATTCCCGTTGCGGCAAACAGCAAGACAGAAGTGAGGCCCGGCGGCTATCATCTGATGCTGTTTGGCCTGACGGAAAAATTGGCCGTTGGCGGCGCATTGCCCCTGACCCTGACATTTGAACATGCCGGGGAAGTGAAGATCACAGCCCATATCATGAAAAAAGCGCCCTAAAGATTTAGGCCGTGGTATCCACATGTTCCACCGGGGTTTGGGGATTGCCTTTGGCAACGCCGACCATGGCGGGGCGAAGCAAGCGGTCTTTAATGACAAAGCCGACCTGCATGACCTGTACGATGGTGCCATCTTCTTCGCCGGTATCTGGTACTTCATAGAGGGCTTGATGGAGCGCATGGCTGAATTTCTCGCCCAGAGGGTCGATTTTTTTGATGTTATGGCGCTCCAGCATATTGAGCAATTCCCGTTCGGTCATTTCAATACCTTCGACCAGGGTCTTGGCATTATCGCCAAGGTCGGTATCTGCCGGAATACTATCCAATGCCCGGCGCAGGTTGTCACTCACGCTGAGCAAGTCACGGGCAAAGCCGGTCATGGCATAATTGGCCGCATCGGCCTTTTCCCTGCTGGCCCGCCGGCGCAGATTTTCTGTTTCAGCTACGGCGCGCAGCAGCCTGTCCTTTAGGTCGGCAACCTCGGCAGCAGCAGCGGCGAGCTTATCACCTTCGCTGCGCTCTTCCGTTGTTTCTTCTGATGTTATTTCCTCCGGCATTTCTGCTTCAGGCTTTGGGTCATCATTTTCAATATTTTCACTATCGTCAGTCATAATTTTATGTCTCAAAAAAAAGTTACAGTATTTTGCCAATTACCTTGGCGGTATAATCCACGAGGGGAATAATACGCGCATAGTCCAGCCGCGTCGGGCCAATCACACCGATGACGCCGAGAATGTTATTATTATCATCCATATAGGGGGAAGCGATAACAGAAGAATCGGATAGGGAAAAGAGATTATTTTCAGAACCGATAAAAATTCGTACCCCTTCGGCCTCTTTGGCATTCTCCAGCAGGTCAACAAGATCCTTTTTATTCTCCAAATCACTGAATAGCCGGCGGATACGTTCCAGATCATGAGCCGCTTCCATATTGTCCAAAAGTTTGGACTGTCCCCGGACGATCAAATTATTTTTCGCGCCCTTGCCGGCCGTATTGTGATTGCCGCCCCATACGGCCAGCCCTTGTTCGACGATCGATTGGGTCAGCTTGTCGAGCTCGGCCTGTTGGGTTATTAATTCCTGCTCAATCTGCATTTTTGCTTCGGTGAAAGTCTTGCCCACCAGACGAGCATTTAAATAATTTCCTGCCTGTGTCAAGGCCGCGCCGGTTAGTCCAAGCGGGATGTTGATGAGGCGGTTTTCCACATCATCGCCCTCGCTGACCATAACCATAAGGGCTTGTCCCGGATTTAAATAAACAAATTCAATATGTTTGAGCGGCAAGTCACTTTTTGGAGCCACAACAAGGCTGGCACATTGGGACAGGCCGGACAGCATACTGGTGGCACGGGTCAGCAGGTCTTCGACATCATTGCCGCTTTCCTGACATTGCAGGCGGATACTGGTGCGCTCTGCGTTCGACAGGTTACCCATTTCGAGCATGCCATCAACAAAAAGACGCAGGCCAATATCCGTCGGGACTCGGCCCGCTGATTTATGGGGCGAATAAATCAGCCCGCTATATTCCAGATCGGCCATCACATTACGAATACTTGCCGAAGACAGGGGGGCGTCCAGTTTTTGTGACAGGGTGCGCGAACCCACCGGCTCGCCTGTCAGAATATAAGCGTCCACAATCTGGCGGAATATGGTCCGCGACCGCTGGTTTAAATCTTCAATCAATATTTCTCTCTCACCGTCAAATGTAAGCTTTCAGGTGGTTAATTTCAATGAGGGGAGAGCAAATAAATAGATGTCAAGTTATATAGGCTAAATATCAAGTTTATTTGCTAATAAGTCAAACTAACTTGACAAATCGGAGGAGGCTTTTAATGTAAAGGAAAGTTGACAATAAATGCTTTGAAAAAAAATGCAAGAGAAAGGAAAGAAGGCGTAATATCATGACTAAATTAACTGAAAAGAAAAGCAGAGTAGCAAACAATATATGCGGGAAATAATACCGGCGACGGTGATATATTTGATGATGGTTGCAGGGATTCAGTATTTATTAAAGGACATGAAAGATACAATTTGGGTTTATCCTGTGGTTCTAAGTCCTTTAATTCCTGTATGCGTTATCATCCACGCCCTTGTGAATTTCGTTAAGAGGTCCGATGAATTGATACAGAAGTTACATGGTGATAGTGCAATTATTACACTGTTGATTGTTATTTTTACAGGCTTCACATATGGGTTTTTGACCAAGGTAGATCTGCCGCAACCGGATATATTCTGGGCGGCCTCGCTGATCTGCCCGTTGTATTTTATTGTCTTGGCATATTTGCACCGTAAATACGGTATGGATAGGTGCTGACATGAAAAATAATTTACATGTTTTAAGGGCGGAGAGAAAAATGTCACAAGCTGATGTTGCCGAATTGCTAGGGGTTTCCCGCCAAACGGTTAATACGATTGAAAATGGTAAATATTATCCCAGTTTACCGTTAGCCTTTAGTATGGCCAAACTGTTTGATAAAAAGATTGAGGAAATTTTCTTTCCTTAAAGCCCGCGACAGGATAGAAGAAGACTTTAAATATGTTTCGATATCAGGAGAGAATATATGCGCCCTTCAGGCCGCACCGCTGACCAACTGCGCCCCGTAACTTTGGAGATGGGGTTCTCAAAACATGCCGAGGGATCATGTTTGATCAAGTTTGGTGATACCCATGTGTTATGTACGGCCACATTAGAAGATAAGGCGCCGCCCTTTTTACGTGATACGGGCAAGGGGTGGGTCACGGCTGAATATGGCATGTTGCCGCGCTCAACTCACAGCCGAATGGGCCGGGAAGCGGCGAGGGGCAAGCAATCTGGCCGCACGCAGGAAATCCAAAGACTGATCGGGCGATCACTCCGCGCCGTTGTCGATATGGAAAAACTGGGGGAGCGGCAAATCCGGCTTGATTGCGATGTCCTGCAGGCAGATGGCGGCACCCGCACAGCGGCCATTACCGGGGCTTATGCGGCGATGGTGCAATGTTTTCAAAAAATGATTGCCGGCGGGAAACTTGCAAGCCTGCCAATTACGGCGCCAGTGGCTGCGGTATCCTGCGGCATTTATAACGGCATGCCTGTGCTGGACCTTGATTATGATGAGGATAGTGCGGCAGAAACCGATGCCAATTTTGTTCTGACCGGCGACAATAAAATTGTTGAAATACAGGCTACTGCCGAAGAACATGCTTTCTCGGAAGAAGAATTCCTGCGTTTGATGCGTCTGGCCCGCATCGGTGTTGATCAATTGGTGAAATTACAAAATAAAGCCTTGGGGCTGTAATCGTGATAGCGGCGGCGCGAAAATTTACCGGCGAGAAACTGGTGGTCGCCAGCCATAACGCCGGTAAGGTGCGGGAAATAAGCGCGCTGATGTTACCTTTCGGGGTGGCTACGCTGTCTGCGGCCGAACTTGATCTGCCGGAGCCGATTGAGGACGGGGACAGTTTTATCGCCAATGGCGAATTAAAGGCGCGCAGTGCGGCCAATATTTCCGGTCTGGTCTCTCTTGCTGATGATAGCGGCCTTGTCGTGCCGTCCCTCGGTGGCAAGCCGGGTATTCATTCGGCAAGATGGGCGGTCAACCCGGCAAGCAATCAGCGGGATTTTGCTTACGGCATGGCCAAATTGGAAGAAGAATTGCAAAAACGGGACGGCGCGCGCACAGCTTATTTCGCCTGCGCCCTGTCGCTGGCATGGCCTGCAGATGAAGGCTGTCCTGAGGGGCATGTCGAATCCTTTGAGGGGCGGGCATATGGCTCTCTCGTCTGGCCCGTCAGGGGAGAAAATGGTTTTGGCTATGATCCCATGTTTCAGCCGGACGGATATGACATAACCTTTGGCGAGATGGCCGCCGCCCGCAAACATGAGATCAGCCACCGGGCACAAGCCTTTAAAAAACTGATCAAGGCCTGTTTTGAATAACCGTCTTACTCCAGAGAATTCTCCAGAAAATTTGGCCATTTATATTCACTGGCCTTTTTGCCTGTCCAAATGTCCATATTGTGATTTCAACAGCCATGTGCGCGAAACTATTGACGAGGCGGCATGGGCCGATGCGCTGATCCAGGAACTTGACCATTACCGGACTTTATCGGGTAACCGGATGATCACGAGCGTGTTTTTTGGTGGCGGCACGCCGTCGCTGATGGCGGCCCGCACCACGGGCAAGCTGTTGAACAGAATTGCGCAAAACTGGACCTGGGCGCCAGATATTGAAATCACGTTGGAAGCCAATCCGACAAGCGTTGAGGCCGGTAAATTTATGGATTTTTCCACTGCGGGCGTCAATCGTCTGTCCTTGGGCATACAGGCTTTGAATGATATCGATTTGAAAGCCTTGGGCCGGGAGCATGATGTAAAAGAAGCCAGAAAAGCCATTGATTTATCACAAAAATATTTTAAACGCACAAGTTTCGATCTGATTTATGCCCGCATGGGGCAGAGCCTTGACGATTGGGTGCGGGAATTGACCGAGGCGCTGACGATGGCCGTTGGACATCTGTCGCTCTATCAGTTGACCATTGAGCAGGGCACAGCCTTCCATACTGCCCATAGAAAAGGCCGGATTATTTTGCCTGGCGAAGACCTGTCAGCAGATATGTATGACCTGACACAGCAGATATGCCAGGCTCATGGCCTGCCGTCGTATGAAATATCCAATCATGCCAGTAAAAATCAGGAAAGCCGTCATAACCTGGCCTATTGGACCTATGCAGATTATATCGGCATCGGCCCCGGCGCTCATGGGCGATTGACGGTTGAGGGGCATCTCTATGGATTCAGTCAGTACAGAAGCCCCGAAAAATGGCTGACGAATGTATCAAAGCAGAGCCATGGCACGGATCAGAAAGATCGTTTGAATGCCCAGATGAAGGCCGAGGAAATGATCATGATGGGCCTGCGGCTTACCCGTGGTATAGATTTGAAGTATTTTAAAAAACGGGTTGGACATGATATAGAAAATTTCATTAATCCTGAGTACTTACAGCGTCTTTTTGAACTGGATTATATGGAAATGGCCGAGGGTCATTTGCGGGCAACGCCGCTTGGGATGCCGCTTCTGAATGGTCTTCTGGCTCAAATTCTGGTGCGGTAAGCGTCAAGGGGCTGGGCATGTCCCGGTCGATAAAACTTGTGGGTGCCGGGTCAATGACGGTAAAGTTTTTGGGACCGACTTCGTATATCACCAGGCCGCGTTCAATCACGCCGGTCGGCAAAAATCGGAACAGGCCTTCGATGCCGGAAAAACCATTCTCATTGGTGATATTTGCCGCAGAAAAGTCAGGGGTTCTTTCGTGGCGAACCAGCGTTGCTGCCAAGGCCACCGCATCATAAGCAAGGGTGCTGAGGCGCGGGCCGTCCTGACCATAGGCCGTCCGGTAGCGATTCAGAAATATTTTGGCGGCCTGATGGTTGGGGGCTGCGAACCAGCCGCCATATAATTGTGGTTCAAGAAAAAGCATGTCATCGTCCCATAATCCGGTGCCAAGGAATTTAACCTTCGCAGGGTCAATTTCATAATAGGATACCCAGGCGGCAAGGGTGGTCAGCATTGCCCCGCCCTCAGGCAAGAGGATGACGTCAAATTCGACCTCGCCGATAGTTTCCGAACGCTCTAGCTGCTTTAGCATTTCCTGTCCCAGATCATCACTCTCACCCAGATTTTCAAGGAAATCAATCTCGCGGTTATATCGGCTCCGCCGCTCGTTATATCGGGCAATATTCTTGATCGGCTTAACCAGTTTACTGCTGTCGGCAGGATAAAATTCGACAGCGGTCATGTCCCGGCCCTGCGCGGTGACGCTGGCGCTGAATATCTCCAGCGCGCGGGTGCCATAGGCCGTTTCCGGTACAAGAGCCGCATATTTGACGTAGCCCTGATCAGAGGCAAAACGGATCACCCGTTCGATCTGCTCTTCCATCGGGAAATTAAGCAGGAACACCCCGTCACCGGCCACGCTATGGTCACTGGAAAAGCCAATGATCGTGATCCCGGCCTGCTGCGCCATGGGCGTAATGGCCGCGATGGCAGAGGAAAAAACCGGGCCGATGATCAGGTCAGGTTGCTGTTCCAGGAGTTGTGTCATGGCTTGTACCGCCCCATCAGCCGTACCGCCCGTGTCAAAAGGCACAAGATGCAGTCTCTGGTCACGGGAATCAAACAGGGCCAATGTGGCCGCATTGAGCAAAGCCTTGCCGATGGCGGCATCCGGCCCTGTTAACGGCAGCAGAAGCCCAAGCCGTATCTCGCGCCGGGGGATTTCCTCTTTGGTATCTTGGATCGTCACGTCTGCCCGCCCTTGCGGTATATTGATATCCTGGACTATAGGGCGACCAGTACCGCCGCAAGCGGACAGCGCAAGGGCCATGAAAATCATACAAATATTTTTCAGGTCATAATATTTCACTAAAGCCTGCTTTCAAATTTTACCCGGCAATTAATATCCGATATTGGGTGTTTTTTCTTACATAGTCTTTGTAATACATTTATGCTCTACCCATATATATAATTATGACAAAAAATATGGCGAGTGTATGGTGACGTGAGTAAAAAAACCGAAAAAACAAAAAAAAACCTGCCGGGCCTCTATATTATCGCCACCCCTATCGGCAATCTGGGGGATATGACAGCGCGCGCCCAGGCCATTCTTGAACAGGCTGATATCATTGCCTGTGAAGATACCAGAGTCACGGGAAAATTACTGGCCCATTTTGATGTGACAACACCGACAATGGCCTATCATGATCATAATGAGGAAAAGAGCCTGCCGCAGTTGATGGCCTTTTTGGCGGCGGGGCAGACCGTAGCTCTGGTCAGCGATGCCGGCACGCCGCTTATTTCCGATCCGGGTTACCGGCTGGTTCGGCAAGCGCGGGACGCGGGCCATTTTGTCAGCAGCATCCCCGGGGCCAGTGCCATTCTTGCCGCCTTGGCCAGTGCGGGACTGCCCACAGATCGTTTTATGTTCGCAGGTTTTCTGCCGAACAAAACACAGGCACGGCGGAAAATTCTGACAGAATTATCTTCTGTCAGGACGACGCTGGTTTTTTATGAGTCGGCCAAACGCCTGAAAGCCAGCCTGCAGGATATATACGATATTCTGGGCGATCGGGAGGCGGCGGTTTGCCGAGAATTGACCAAGTTATTTGAAGAAGTCAAAAGAGACAAGCTGGAAAACCTGATCGGATATTATCAGGATAGGAACAGGCCAAAGGGAGAGATTGTAATTGTCGTCGGCCCCGCGGCCGAAACGGAAGTCCGGATAGATCAGTTGGATGATGCCTTGATCAAAGCTCTGGCTGAATTATCTGTCAAAGAGGCCGTGGCCTCGGTCACCTATAGCCTCGGCCTGAAACGCAAACAGGTTTATGGCCGGGCTTTAGAATTAGTGGGGGAAAAATAAATGACCAGAAAGCCGCTGGATAAGAAGAGAAAGGCCTATCTATGGGGGCAGCGGGCAGAATGGCTGGCCATCCTGCTGCTGATGTGCAAGGGCTACCGGATTCTGGCCCGGCGCTTTAAATGTAAATCCGGCGAGATTGACCTGATTGCTCAAAAAAGAAATCTGATCTGTTTTATTGAGGTAAAGGCGCGGGCAACCACATATGATGCCTTATATGCCTTGTCCCCTCAACAGCGGCAGCGGATCACAAGGGCGGCAGAATGGTATCTGTCGAAAAACAGGCACAATGGGCAAGGCGGCGCAAATGATGTTATATGTCGTTTTGATGTGATGGCGGCAGAGCCTTGGCGATTGCCCATCCATGTGAAAGACGCTTGGCAGATGAAGAATTAGGGCAGATGAAGAATTAGGGCAGATGAAGAATTAGGGCAGATGGAAAATAGACGATGATTGAAACCAGTGAGAATAACATGACCCAGCTCAAGGCCGTGGGGCAGGGGGATGGCAGCATTGATAATATTGGGACCACCGCGCTTATATTGGCATCGCTGGATCGTCCCGCTGTTTCCCTGCAGAAATATCACCATCATTTGAAAATTCTGGCCCTTGATCTTAAAGGGGTCAATATGACGTCTCAGACGGCCAGCAACCGGGCCCGGGCATTGGCTTCTGTCCTTCATGAACGCCATGAATATAATGGCAATCAGGAATTTTATGAAGATTTACAAAATGCCAACTTGATGTCGGTGATCGACAGCAGAAAAGGCTTGCCGGTGTCGCTGAGCATTCTTTATATGCATACGGCCCGCAGCCAGGGCTGGCCTGTTGAGGGCTTGAACTTTCCTGGCCATTTCCTGATACGGCTTCATGGGGCGTCATCGGCGACAGATGCTCAAGTGATTCTTGATCCATTTAATGGCGGAAAAATTCTGGCCGCCAAGGACTTGCGTGGCATGATACAGGGTTTTTCCGACGTGGAACATGGAGCCTTAAAACCTGAATATTATGATAGGGTGACTGACCGTCAGATATTGGTTCGGCTGCTGGAAAATATTAAAATCAGATGCCTGAAGGTCAGCGATTTGGGGCAAGCGATAAATATTTTATCCCGTCTGGTGGTGATTGACCCACAGGACATACAGCATCATTATGAATTGGGCATGCTCCTGGCCCATGTAAAAAGGCATCATCAGGCTCGGGAAAGACTGCTCTATTGCCTGGAGCGCCTTGATAAAATAGAGCAAAATGATCTGATCGAACAGCAGGTGATCAATGTGCTGCAAGATTTGGAAAAAAAGGATAGGGACAACAGGGCACCAAATATTCTGAAACTGCCCGAAATAGACGGCTAAAACCGAAGAGGAACTTAAATATGAGCCTTACCGTTGCACTGCAAATGGACCCGATAGAGTCTGTTGATATTGATGGTGACAGCACTTTTGCTCTGGGACTGGAGGCGCAAAAGCGTGGTCACCACTTATATCATTATGATGTCAATGATCTGTCTTTTCAGGACGGCATAGTGACGGCCTATGCGCGGCCCCTGACGCTTCGGCGTGAGAGGGGCAACCATTTTTCCTTTGGGCCTGAGGCTAAAATAGATTTGGGCGCAGATATTGATGTGGTGCTGATGCGCCAAGACCCGCCGTTTCATATGGGCTATATCACGGCGACCCATATCCTGGAGCATATCAAGGACAGAACCCTGATCGTCAATGATCCGGTGTCAGTGCGCAATGCGCCGGAGAAAATTTTCCTGACCCGCTTTCCGGATCTGATGCCGCCAACGCTAATCACGCGGAGCAAGCGGGACGCGGCACAATTCCGCGCAGAATACAAGGATATTATCGTCAAGCCGCTATATGGTAACGGCGGGGTCGGTGTCTTTCGTATTCGGCAGGATGATCAAAATCTTAACAGCCTGATTGAAATGTTTCAGGAAACCTATCCGGAAGCCTTTATCGTTCAGAAATTCTTGCCCGAAGTTATCATGGGGGACAAGCGGATCATATTGGTCGATGGCCATGCCGCAGGCGCGATTAACCGTGTGCCGCTGGAGGGCGAAGTCCGCTCCAACATGCATGTCGGCGGCGAGGCACAAAAGACCGAACTTACCGACCGGGAAATCGAAATTTGTCAGGCCATTGGCCCGACATTGCGCGAATTGGGTCTGTTGTTTGCCGGGATTGATGTTATCGGGAATTATCTGACCGAAATCAATGTCACATCACCGACCGGTCTACAGGAAATTTATCGTTTTGATGGCACTGACATCACGAAAACCCTCTGGGATGCGATCGAAAAAAAACGTTTGTTAAATGAGGTTTGTTAAAGGGCGCTCATGCTGAGGAAATTTTCCCTGCCGTCTGTCCAGCGGTGGGCGGATACGCCGAATATCCGGGCCAAATTCTGGTCGCTAAGGATTTTTTCGGGCGTATCCTGATCAATCAAGCGTCCTTGATCTAACAAGATAAGTCGGTCACAATAACGGGCCGCCAGCCCCAGGTCATGCAGCACCACCAGAACTGCGCCGCCTGCGCTGGCTTGTTGTTTGAGGATATCCATCACCTGTATCTGGTGCAAGGGATCAAGGGAGGCCACCGGCTCGTCAGCGAGGATATAGGGCGCGCCCGTGGCCAGGCTGCGCGCCAGCAGAACCCGGGCGCGCTCACCGCCGGAAAGCGTTGTGGCGATGCGGCCTTTAAGATGTTGGCAGTCTGTGATGCTGAGGGCATTGTCGATGGCCGCTTCATCTTCCGGCCTGAGTTTTTGCCATGGATTCAGATGAGGAATACGGCCCAGTGCCACTATGCGCTCAACATAGAGCGGCCAATATACCGGCGCACCCTGGGCGGCATAGGCTAATATTTTTGCCCTTTTTTTTGCGGGCAGGGCAAAAATATCCTGATCTGCCAGCGTTATATGCCCCGAGGTTAACTTTGTGAGGCCCAGGATCGATTTGAGCAGGCTTGTCTTGCCCGCGCCGTTGGGGCCAATCAGGCCAACCATTTCCCCAGGTCGCAGGGTGCTGGAGACATCTTGTAGAATATCCGCTCCGCCAATGGTGAGGCTGATATTGTTGATTACAAGACCGTTCATCGCATATCCTTTCGGGTGAGAAAAACGATATAGAGAAAACAGGGCGCACCAATAAGGGCGGTCACCACACCAAGCCGCAAGGGGGCCGCGGCCCAGGGCAGCCGGGTTACGATATCGGCAAAGGTGAGCAATATTGCCCCGATCAGGGCACTGGGAATAAGAATGGATCCCGCTTCCCGGCTGATGAATGCCCGGGCGATATGGGGAACCACAAGACCAATAAATCCGATAGTGCCGCAAACTGCAACGGCCGCGCCGACACTGATCGCCGTGCCAACCACAATCCGTAATTTCAACCACATCAGATTAATGCCCATGGTGCGGGCCGTATCCTCACCGACGCTCATGGCATTCAGCCCTTGACCCACACCGATCATCATCATCCAGCCCAGTAAGATGAACGGCAGGGCCATCAATAAATCGCTGAGGGTACGATTTTCCAGTGAGCCGAGCATCCACATGACCATATCCTGCAGGCTCATGGGGCTGTCGGCCATATTCATCACAAGGGAAATCAGGGCCGTGGCCAAGGAACTGAGGCCAATACCGACAAGAATCAACATTAATATACTGCTGTCACGGCTGGCGACCAGAAGCAAAAGTGCCGTTGCCAGCAAAGCTCCTGTCATGGCAAAGACAGGTACGGATAAGGCCCAGGCTGCGCCAAGGCCCAAATGAATGGCTATGACCGCCCCCAGCGCCGCACTGGCCGAGACGCCAATCACACCAGGGTCGGCCAATGGATTACGTAGAACGCCCTGCAACGCGGCCCCGGAAAGACCCAAAGTGGCCCCAATGAGCATGCCCAACAGGACGCGGGGCAGACGCAGTTCAAACAGGATGATGGCATGAGTATTGCCGGGCGGCGCCATCAGGCTGTCCCAAAGTTCCGACGGGCCCAAGGTCACGCGGCCAAAACTTAACGACAGCAGACCGGCCAGGATCAACAGGGCGACAGATAAAAATAGTCTGAAAAGGCTTTTATTCATTTTTCTTAGCCTTTGCCCGCATATATTCTTGTATGTGTTCTTGGATGTATTCTGCGGCGTCCACGAGGAAGAGACCGTTACAGGATAACAAACGTCCGGGTAAAAATATCGTTGGTATGTCGGCCAAGATTTTCTCCAGCCGTTTATGGCGGGCCATGCTCCAGCCGGATTGTCTCTCAAGGTTGCTATCAAAAAAACTGGCGATAAAAATATCCGGCGGATCAAGGATAATATCCTCCAAGGGCAGGCTTTGCCAACCGGTCAGATTTCGCGCGGCGGCATAGGAGGAAAATCCGGCCAATTGGATGATTTCATCAACAAATGTCCCGCGCCCGGCAGTAAAACCACTGGGGGTCACATAGGCGGCGCGCAACTTGCTCTTCGGCAGGACGCGCATTTGGTCAAGGCGCGCGCGATAATCTTCCATAAGGTCTGCGGCGCGGCTGGCTTGAGAGAGTTTTTGTCCTGCTTGCAGCAGATTATCCATCACGATTTCAGGGTCGCTGCCATGGGTTAGAGTGTATAATGCCGTACCTACACGGCCCATCAATGCATCATTCCGCCCCGGCACATTAAAACTTTGAATCGCAATATCCGGCTGAATATTAATAATTTCCGCCATGCTGCCGTGAAATTTGGGCAGGCCGGCGGCACGGGCCTGATAAAAGGAATGTTTTTGATCTGCTTCCCAGGACAGGGCGAGGATTTGATCCCGGTCGGCAAGGGCCAGAACATATTGATCGGCGCAATAATCCAGAGAAACAAGGGTCGGTTTATGGGATTTTATGACATCAGAAGAGAGGGCAGGGGATGGCATAACAGCCATTCCCAATGCCATAAGAAATAATAAAATAATCCTCTGTGGATCAGATGTCATATATATCACTCATTAAAAATTTGCTCGCAGACCAATATAAACGGATCGATCAGCGGTGCCATAGCCTGTAACATGCTGATATTCCTTATCAAGCAGATTATCCACCCGGCCATAGAGCGTCACCGATTCATTAATATCGTAAGACAGACGCAGGTCAAGGCGGGTCCAAGCGTCAATTTCACTATTGTTGAAATCAATTTCGCTACCATTATAGGTGACCGACAGGTTGGCCAGAAATTTTTCTGATGGAGTCCAGGCCAGGCTGCCAAATAAAGCGTGTTTAGGTTGGCGGATCAGAGGATCGCCGCTTGTCCTGTCTATCGCCTCGGTCAGGGTGTAATTGCCCTGCATTTTAACGTTTTTTGCGACCTCTGCCTCTAAAGTGATCTCAAAACCCTTGGATTGCGATCGCCCTAAATTCTGATAGCCATTGGCAAAGGTGAAAATAATGGCATTGGTGGTATTTTGCCGGAAAAATGTTGCGCCGAAAAAAAGCTTTTCCTGAAAGAGATATTGTTCAATGCCAATTTCAAATGCCTCGGCCTTTTCCGGTAGCAGATCACCAGAAGGTTCGGTTAATCCGCAGAAGCCGCAAATAAAGGTCAATTGGAAGATGCTGGGGGCTTTGAAGCCTTCCGACCAATTGGCTAAAATGCGGGTGCCGGTGCCGGCCAATATGTAAGAGCCGGTGAGGCGGGCGGTTAATTCCGCGCCAAAGCTGTCATGATCGTCAAAGCGCAGGCCACCGGTCAGCACGAGGCCCTCAGGTTTGCTATAGGCAATTTCGCCCACCAGGCTGCTGATGGCAAAAGCCTTCGGGTCAAGACTTTCGGCTTTTGTTTCTTCATGTTGAGCGCCGGCGGTGATTGTCCAGCCTTTGACGGGGGCATAAACGCCCAGATAATCAATATTGATTCGTCGGCCCTGGGCTGTGAAACTTTCCACCCCGCCCGATTCACTAAGGCGATCAATAGTAGAATATTCCACAGAGACCGTATGTGAGAGGCGATCCTCCAGCTGGTTCAATCTGGCGCGGCCAGCAATCATGAATTCATCAAAATAGGCAACATTGTCCCCATCAATGGGACCGAAACTGTCAAATTCGCCGCGGTTATCGCCGTAACGGGTGATAATTTCGCCGCCGAAGACGTCCGTTGGCTGAAGAGTTAGTTTGCCGGATAATGTGAAGGCGTTATAGCCATCTTTTTCACTGTTGCCGTCATTCTCATCAGCGGAAGAAATGCCGTCCGTGCTGGTACCGCTGAGCGCGATATTATAGCCAAATTTCTGCGTTCCGCCAAAAAGGGCCGCACCGCCGCGATATGTGTCATAGCTGCCATATTCACCAAAAATATTGCCGCCAAGTCCTTCGCCGCCCGTTTTGGTGATCACATTGATCACGCCGCCAATAGCGTCCGAACCATAAAGGACAGATTGCGGCCCGCGCAGGACTTCGATACGGGCGATATTATAGGGGTCCAGCCCGGCAAAATTATAGCCATTGTCTGGCGCGGAAGGATCATTCAACTGTATGCCATCCACTAAAATTACCGTATTACCGGCGGCGGCACCGCGAATGAAAACTGACGCCGTTCCGCCAAAAGAGCCATTTTGCGCTATCGATACGCCTGGCACATCAGCCAAAGCATCAAGGACATAATTATATTGCCGCTGCAGAATGTCGACATTGGTAATGACGGAGATGCTCGTGCCAATTTCTGACAAGGGCTGTTCGCGCCGGTTGGCGGTTACGGTGATTTCTTCAACATCGTCATAAGCCGCGTTAAAAGCCTCAGAAGAGGCTGCGAAAGATGCCGTGATAAAGCATGTTGTTGATAAAAAAATACTGGTGAGGGGTCGGAGGATGATCTTCATGATATTACCCATAAGTTGCCCAAAAAAAGGCGTTTAAATATTACACAGGGTATCGATAAGAAAATCCGACAACCACCGCGCGCGATAAGGTTATCGCCAACACGGAAGTTCCGTTCTGCCCGGTTGTTCCGACCGTCAGATGGGCGATGCGACGGCAGGTCTCCTGACTTGTGGATCAAATGCTAATGCTCTGCCTTCCCGGTTTCCCAGTGGCCTGTGAGCCTGCTTTCCACTTACAGTTACGGACATAGTCGCGGCTTTGATCCTTAAAATATCCCATCACAGGACAGATCGCACCGCATTCCCTTTTCACCCTGAACCCAAAAGCCCAAGGAACCATCTAATGACCTCTCTAGGCCATAATGACGGAAAAAGCAAGAATAAGAGGGGCAATTTATCCTGCAAAATGATTTATCTTGCTTTATCACTTTGTATCTCTTCTTATTTTTATTTGAAAATGTGGCAGGGTAATTCTTACGCGCCCAAAAATGTTGTTTTTGTTGATCTGCATCAATGATTTGATCATAGGGATAGATTAGTCGTAAACTTTATACAGATATGGTTGCTCAATATATTAAATACAGTGCATAATAGTCCGGTGTTTTGCACAAAAGAATATTCAACATTAAAATGCAGGTTATAAAAATGACAAACCTCAGTTCCCCCCCAACCGTAAATAGCCTGGCAAAAGGATTAACTTCCCTGTGCCTTGGCATCGGTGTTTTACTGGCCTTATTTATCGTTGCCAAAACCAGCTCAACACCCATGGCTATTCATGGATATATTATGATCATTGCCTTTACGCTTGGGATCGTCGCGGTGCTGAACCTCGGCTTTGGTAACAACGGCAGGGTTGCGGCTGAAATCTCTCCTTCCGGGGTTTTTTATAATGATGGCGTTATTAAAGCGGCGGTTATTGCCTCTACTTTCTGGGGCGTTGTCGGCTTTCTGGTCGGGGATATTATCGCCTGGCAATTGGTCTTTCCGGCCTTGAATTTCGACTTGCCATGGACCAATTTCGGGCGCCTGCGTCCCTTGCATACCTCTGCCGTTATTTTTGCTTTTGGCGGCAATGTGCTGATTGCCACGTCATTTTACGTGGTACAAAGAACTGGCCGGGCCAGACTGGCCGGTGAAATTGCCCCATGGTTTGTTTTTTGGGGTTATCAGCTGTTCATCATACTGGCGGCGACCGGTTATCTTCTGGGCATTACCCAAAGCAAAGAATATGCTGAACCGGAATGGTATGCGGATATTTGGTTGACCATAGTCTGGGTGGTGTATCTATTGGTATTTCTCGGCACATTATGGCGCCGGAAAGAGCCACATATTTATGTGGCGAACTGGTTCTTCCTCGCGTTCATTGCAACTGTTGCCATATTGCATCTGGTGAATAATATGGCCATGCCGATCTCATTTCTTGAACCGAAAAGCTATTCCCTGTTCGCGGGCGTTCAGGGGGCTTTGACCCAATGGTGGTATGGGCATAATGCGGTTGGCTTCTTTTTGACCGCTGGCTTTTTGGGCATAATGTATTATTTCGTCCCCAAACGCGCTGAACGTCCGATATATTCATACCGCTTGTCTATCGTCCATTTTTGGTCCTTGATTTTTCTATATATCTGGGCCGGGCCACATCATCTTCATTATACGGCGCTGCCAGACTGGGCGCAGACTTTGGGCATGACATTTTCCATCATTTTATGGATGCCGTCCTGGGGCGGCATGGTCAATGGTCTGATGACCCTCAGCGGAGCGTGGGATAAATTGCGCACGGATCCGGTTTTAAAAATGATGGTGGTCTCCATCGCTTTTTACGGCATGAGCACTTTCGAAGGACCGTTGATGTCCATTAAAGCCGTGAATGGCCTCAGTCATTATACGGACTGGACTGTGGGCCATGTGCATTCCGGTGCCCTTGGCTGGGTTGCTTATGTCAGTTTTGGTGCGCTTTACTGCCTGTTCCCGTGGCTCTGGAAACGCAAGGGCCTTTATTCCCTGAAACTGGTGAATTTGCATTTCTGGATTTCCACTGTCGGCATCGTACTTTACATATGTTCCATGTGGGTATCAGGCATTATGGAGGGACTGATGTGGCGGTCTTATGACGCGCTTGGGTTTCTGGAATATTCTTTTGTGGAAACGGTTGCGGCCAAGTTTATCCCCAATATCATCCGGGCGACAGGCGGCTTGTTATTTGTCCTCGGCAGCTTGATCATGGCGTATAATCTGTGGAAGACGGTTCGCGGCGCCGGAGATGCCGCAGAAGAATCCATTGCCGATGTTCCCGCCAAAACCGTGCCAGCTGAATAAGAAGGAAGATTAAGAAAATGTCATTCAAACATGCTATATTTGAAAAAAACCCCATTATTCTTCTGGTTGGTATCCTGATTACGGTTTCCATTGGCGGTCTGGTGGAAATTGCGCCGCTGTTCTATCTGGAAAACACCATTGAAAAGGTCAAGGGTATGCGGCCTTATACGCCGCTGGAACTGGCCGGGAGGAATGTTTATATCCGGGAGGGCTGTTACAATTGCCATTCCCAGATGATCCGCGCCACCCGTGATGAAGTAGAAAGATATGGCCATTATTCCCTGGCGGCGGAAAGCATGTATGACCATCCTTTTCAGTGGGGTTCAAAACGGACCGGGCCGGACCTTGCCCGCGTTGGCAATAAATATTCCGATGAATGGCACCGGGAACATATGTATGACCCGCGCGCCGTTGTACCGGAATCTATCATGCCTGGATATCCGTTCCTGTCAAAAACGGACCTGGATTTCAAACTGATCGGCTCTGACCTTAAAGCCAATCAGATGGTTGGTGTGCCTTATAGCGAAGCACAAATTTCCAATGCTATTCAGGACTTGAAAGCGCAACTTGATGAGGATTCTGATGGTTATGATGCCTTCAGGGAACGTTATCCCACGGCTCAGGTCCGGGACTTCGATGGCGACCCGGAAAAAATTAGCGAATTGGATGCTCTGATTGCCTATATGCAAATGCTCGGCACATTGGTTGATTTTTCGATCTATAACGCCAAAGAAAATAACAGGTAGGAATGAGATAATGACACATCAAGACGTTGCCAATTTTGCCGAAACCTGGGGGTTGTTATTTCTTTTCAGCATGTTTGTCGTTGCTGTTGTGTATGCCCTATGGCCCGCCAACAAAGAAATATTCACCGAGGCGGCTCGCCGCCCCCTAGATGACGAATAAAGGGATGGATGAGGAATAAGTTATGTCACCAGAACAAGAAAACGATAAACCAGAATATGATGAAATTACCAAAACCTATACCACAGGCCATGAGTGGGACGGGATTAAAGAGCTGGACACCCCAATGCCGCGCTGGTGGTTATGGACTTTTTATGCCACCATAATTTGGGCGATTGCCTATTGGGTGGCCATGCCTGCATGGCCATTGATCAGTGATTATACCAAAGGCGTTTTGGGCTATTCCCAGCGCGACATCGTCGCTGCAGAATTAGGCGCCGCCAAAAAATCCCGTCAAATTTATTCTGAAAGGCTTTTGACGGCTGACCTTGAAACCATCAAAAATGACCCAGATTTGCTGGAATTTTCAATGGCCTCTGGTAAGGCCGTCTTTGGCGACAATTGTGCCGGTTGTCACGGAACGGGGGCATCAGGCACCAAGGGCTATCCAAATTTGAATGATGATGACTGGTTATGGGGCGGTTCCTTGGATGAAATCCATGAAACCATTACGGTTGGTATTCGTGGCATACCAGATGACACCCGTATCAGCCAAATGCCGGCCTTTCTTACCGATGAAATTTTGGACAAAAAACAGATAAAAGACATGGCCGCTTATGTCATGTCCCTATCCGATACATCTGTGGCTGCACCAGAAGGCACCTATGAGATGTTTCAGGAAAATTGCGCCGCCTGTCACGGGGAAAGTGCCACAGGAAATAAGGAGTTAGGGGCGCCGAATTTGGCGGATGCTATCTGGCTTTTCGGCGGGGATCCGGCAACATTGGTCACGACCATATCCTATAGCCGCCATGGTGTGATGCCCGCATGGGCTGGCCGTCTCGATGCGGCCACAATCAAAAGCCTGTCGGTATATATTCATACCTTGGGCGGCGGTGAATAATTTTTGGAATATGGGTTGATCCGGTGATTTTCAGTGGGGAGCTAGAACATCGCCGGGATAACTTAATGAGCAAGAACTGGGTATTATGATCATGGCAAAAAAGCCACAAAATTCCGGGCCTCCCCACCAGAGCGCGCCAACAGGAAATCCCCATGTCCCCCCTGTAATCCCCCCTGTAATCGCCCCTGCAATCGTTCCCCATGCAAAGGTTGAACGCGCCGCAGTGGAGGCCGTTAACAAGGCGGCGCAGCGTTCCCTTTATGCGCCTCAGAAGAAAATCCACCCCAAGCGCGCCAAAGGCACCTTCCGCACCATAAAATGGTGGGTGATGATTGTCACGCTAGGCATCTATTATCTTTCGCCTTGGCTCAGGTGGGAGCGCGCGCCCGGCATTCCGGATCAAGCCATTCTGGTTGATATCACGGGCAGCCGTTTTTATTTCTTCTTCATCGAAATCTGGCCGCAGGAAGTCTATTATATCACCGGACTTATGATCCTGGCTGCCATCGGGTTGTTTCTGGTGACCAGCACCCTTGGCCGCATATGGTGCGGTTATACCTGCCCTCAAACGGTTTGGGTGGATTTGTTTCTTGTGGTGGAACGGTTCATAGAAGGCGAGCGTAACGCGCGTATCAAACTTGACAAGGCCGATTGGTCCTGGTCCAAACTGGCCAAAAGAATAACCAAACATGTTGTCTGGCTGATCATTGCCGTCTTCACCGGCGGTGCATGGGTCTTCTATATGAATGATGCGCCGACCCTGATGGCACAGCTACTCGCCTTTGATGCACCTCTAACCACCTATTTCTGGATCATGTTGCTCACCTTCACCACTTATCTTCTTGGGGGTATTGCCCGGGAACAGGTCTGTACATATATGTGCCCCTGGCCCCGTATTCAGGCTGTGATGATGGATGAGG
>Ga0316204_10001987_pt1 | contig 50190 bp, 39 predicted proteins | sample 6monrhotite_MG_2_FD_205661 | JGI IMG/M metagenome (GOLD analysis project Ga0316204, IMG submission 205661) | Microbial mat bacterial communities from mineral coupon in-situ incubated in ocean water Damariscotta River, Maine, United States -... | ecosystem: Environmental > Aquatic > Marine >... | reverse complement strand
CAATCTCTTCTTTGAACCCTTGAGTGGCTTTGCCTACGTCAAAGGCCATTGAAGCATTCTCTAAGAATCGCTTCTTCCATTGATTGAGGCTATTAGGTGTAATCTCGTACTTGCTCGCCAATTGAGCTACCGTTTTATCTCCAGCCAATAATTCTAAGACCACCTTAGTTTTAAAGTCCGGGCCAAATGTTCGTTTCTTTCTGCTCATTCCCTGCTCCTGATTTGAGGTTTGTTACCGAAATTCAGGAATAACGCCTAACTCAAAAGTTGTACGAAAATTTAGGTCCATTATAGTCAACGCAAAGTTGCGTTCCTTGAAATTATAAAATATTTTAAAAGTCACGGGGTGCGGAGAATACCACCTTTAAACTCCGCATAATCTGCGTTGAAAAAAGATTGCTTTTGCGGAGAATAGACTTCATAATCACTGCAACTGATGCGGAGATTATCAATGACCTATATCCATGAACTTAAATCCTGGCCTAACTTCACATGGTCAAAGGACCAATTGGCCGACCTAACAGCTAAAGTCAGGCACCAACAAGGCCGTTTGCTTGGCCGTATGGAAGGTCTTGGGTTTGATCTTAAGAACGAAGCATCGTTGCAGTCTTTAACCACAGAGATCATCAAATCTAACGAGATTGAAGGGCAGTTTTTAGATAAAGAATCTGTACGCTCGTCCATTGCTAGGCGAATCGGGCTAGATGTGGGTTCAATGCCACCTGCTAGTCGAGAAATCGAGGGTGTGGTGGAAATGATGTTGGATGCTACTCAAAAATATAACCAACCACTTACCGATGAAAGGCTCTTTGGCTGGCATTCTTGTCTTTTCCCAACAGGCCGAAGTGGGATGACAAAAATTAAGGTCGGTGAATGGCGAGATGATCACAACGGCCCTATGCAGGTTGTTTCGGGACATATGGGGCGAGAAATGGTCCATTTTGAAGCGCCGCCTGCAAAGGGATTAGCTAAGGAAATGAAAGCCTTTATCCAGTGGTTCAATGAAGACAGCCAAATTGACGGGGTTGTGAAGGCTGCTATCGCTCACCTTTGGTTTGTGACTATTCATCCCCTTGATGACGGCAACGGGCGTATTGCCCGTGCTCTTACAGATTTGGCCTTAGCGAGATCAGAAAACTCAGCTCAGCGCTTTTACAGCATGTCGGCCCAAATCCAACGAGAGCATAAGGGATACTACCAGATTTTAGAGGCTACTCAAAAGGGTGACCTCGATATAACAGCTTGGATTGAATGGTTCCTTAACTGTTTAGGCCGTGCTTTAGAAGGCGCACAAGAACTTTTAGCTGGAGTTCTTGGCAAAGCCAAGTACTGGGATAATTTCAGGGATGAATCGATCAATGACCGACAAAGGGATATTCTAAATCGTCTGCTAGATGGCTTTGAAGGCAAGCTGACCTCGTCGAAGTGGGCCAAGATCACCAAGTGTTCTCAGGATACCGCAACTAGGGATATCAACGATCTGATCAAACGAGGGGTGTTAAAGAAAAACCCTGAAGGTGGCAGGAGTACTAGTTATTCTTTGTTTATAGAAGAATAAATGTGTGAGTATTACCTCCTTTGGTTGAATCTAAAAAGAAGGCAAAATTAGCCAATAGGGGGCTAAAATAATCGTCCCTTCATAGGTAAGTAAGGACCAAGCAAGTATGGGTGGAAACATGTAATCGGTAAAGATAGGTGATCTTAAGCTCCAGTTCACATAACGGGCAGCCAGAAGGCCCAACCTATAATAAAAACTAACCATACCCCTGTTTTTGGTAGAGGTTCTTTGACCTTTTCAGCGACGTTATTAGTCCCTGAAAATTTATGACCCTTAGCTAATAAGGAATACTTCCAACTATTATCGCTCTTATTAAAAAAGACTGCGCACCTACCTGTTATTGCCTGAGATGACTTTAAGATAGCCTCTGAATACGACTCAGGGAATTTTGCGGCATTGCCTTCATATCGTTTTCGATAAGCAAAGAATCGAAGCAGGAAGTAAAGTTCAAGGGCCAGAACCAGCCAATGCAATCGCTGTTCATTTAGTAGTTCAAGTCCTAGTCCGCTAAGGCTAACACCCTTCAACTTGAATATTCCCATATTCATTACTGCCATTAATATGGTGCAGAGTAATAAATTGCGCCGTTGTCGTAAAAAGCCAGGAGTAAAATTATCTGAACCTGGTTGAACGCCTTGATAGGTCATAAATTATAACTGTGGTTTGAGTCTGTGGAATATTGCTCGTGTAACAGAAACTGAGAACAATAGACCTAACACAGAAATACAAACAGCAACAACCGAAGCATACCGATTAAGTCACAAATAAGTCATAAAATGAAATTTTCAGCTTTTTAGAGTTCAGCAGATTCGCCGTAAAGCTATATGTGGTAATGGTCGAGGCGACAAGATTTGAACTTGCGACCCCTTGTCCCCCAGAAGGTTCAGTCAATTTTTATAAAAATCTCCTGAATAGGCTTGAATGCAGTACATGCAATGCTATTCAGGATTAACATCAATTGCAGGGTGTCCAGCGCACATACCAATAAACCCTTTCTAGCACCGTTGAGTACATCCAGCTGCTACATATCCGCTACACATGTATAATTTTTTCTAAACCGGCGGACCTCCATCTGGAAGGCCGCATTGAATCTTACGCTGAAGGTGCAGCAAACCCCAAATTTCCCTTTCTTTGATCTTAAATGTGAAGCCTTGGCTATATCTCTGCAAGCTTAATTTCGAACGAATTTCTCAAGTTGTCAAAATTTTTAGGAACTACGTCAAACAGCATCATTAACATTGGGGCTCTATAGATCACCTGCAGAAAATTAAAGCATGGCTACCTTTTAAGAACTCACCCAAAAGGGGTTGCCTTTTAAACCCTTTGATACTACTTAGAATAACTTAATTTTAAGCTACCTATCTTGCATTTAAAATGAGACACTGATTGCGGTTTTATTTTCCTTAAACAGTTTGAGATTTTACATCTGGAGTATCATGGGCAATTTAAACAAAGTAGTGCTCATCGGCAGGTTGGGTCAGGATCCTGAAAAAAAGCTACTTCCTTCTGGAGATAAGGTTGTGAATGTAAGCTTTGCTACGTCTGAAAAATTCAATGATCGTGCAGGGGTCAAACAGGAAAGAACAGAATGGCATAATGTTGTATTGTGGAATGACCTGGCTGATTTAGCGGAGCGCTATTTAAGACAAGGGTCTCAGTGTTACGTTGAAGGTTCATTGCGCACTCGGGAATGGTTAGATGACAAAGGCAATAAAAGGTGGTCAACAGAGATTCACGCACGAACCATACAGTTCTTGGATTCTCCCTATCAAGACTCGAGCGGTTTTTCAACCGACCCCCAACCGGCTAAAGAGGAAATTCAAGGCCAAAAAAGTCAAATTATAACAACAGATAAAAGCAATAACTTCATCAACAATGACAATTTTTAAAGTCATGCAAAAAACGTGTGGTGTCAAAAATGTCAGTTTCAGGAATTGGCAGCCACAAGACTTTTGTCTATGTTCGGGGGCAATCGGAATAATTATGTGGGCGTTTTTATAACCTACAACCCAAAAATGCATTTTTCATAAAACTGACATGGAATTGAGTGTACACCAATGTATATTGGTGCGTAAGGGAAGGTCGACCTGATGCCAGAAGTAGTTGAAAAAAAATATCGAATCGCTGAGCTGAGCAACCACTCCCAAGTAACATTGCTGCACTTATTGAAGGAAAATTGGGGATATAGCATGGACCAGCCATTTGAGGTGATTGGCTGTTTATCCAAAATTAATGACTCATTTTTTGTTCTCGAAAACTTGCATAACCCATACAATGGTAACCTTTTAAAATACCCATTGCTTGAAACGTATGTACTGCACAATGTATTTGTGGGCCCACTCAACGAAGACCAGTTAGGGGTTAAACCAGTCGATAAGTTATGGGTTAAAACACGAGTTTCTCTCTCACCAGAGGAGGAACGTGAAAAGCGAGGAAATCCTTTTACACTGCAGTCATTTGGTGAACTGCAGCTATTGCAACCTTTGCCCAAAGGTGACGAGAATACTAAATACGCGATTGAAGGGCAAAACTATATTGAAAAACGAATCTTTGACTACTATCAGGAAAAACACCGTTCACAGATCATTGAAGATGGCGAGCAACTTAGCAGGCAATTGCATCAACAGGTTGGTGAACTTAAAAATCAGGCTAGTATAGTAGAAACTGAAATAAAAAAACTGCATAATACTAAGATCACCCAAGAAGAATCATTGCAAGAGGCTAAGCGATTGCTGGCTGATACCCTTGAAGTGCACGTTAAAGAAGAAGCTGACTTTACCCGGCGAAAGGCTGTCATGGAGAATCAATTGAATAACTTACAACAGTTTATTGAACAAAAAGCAAACCTCCTTTTGGAGCTCGATCTGATTGGGCAAGAAGAAGCTGAAAAGTTACTGGATATAGCCCCTAAAGGGCAAGTAAGAGAAGGACATGATTTTGAAAAAATCTTTACGGGTGATATCAAACAGGCGATTAGTTATGTTCAAGCATTTATGTATAAGAAGGGAATCGTTTATAGTAGGGAGACCCTAGAGGATTTTTTTGCGCTATTGACAACCCATGATTTGATTATTCTCGCAGGAGACTCGGGATCAGGTAAGACAAATTTGGTCAAGTCATTCGCAGACGCTATTGGCGCGAAGGCAATTGTAATACCTGTAAAACCTAATTGGACCAGCGCTGAAGATTTGTTAGGGTATTATAACCCCCTCGAACAAAAATACCTCTCGACACCATTCCTAGATGCCCTTTTCGAGGCTGTACAAAATCCGGATATACCTTATTTTATTTGTTTAGATGAAATGAATCTTGCACGAGTGGAATACTATTTTGCAGACTTTCTCAGCCTAATGGAGGAACGAGGGAAGCCACCGGAAATTTGCCTATATTCTAGCTCAGAATCCACGCACATCATTAGTGAGACACGAAATTTCCTTTCTCTGATTGACGCAACCAAAGGACAATTAGACAAACCAGACTTAGTTAGCTTCTTGGATCTGCTGCGTGATCAAGAAATGAACACCAAGTTGCATGAGTTGTGCGGATTTGGCGAGGGCGATTCTCTACTGAAATATCACGCGCATTTACGCAAATTAATAAGCAGTTATTTAAATACACCTTCCTCAGTACGACTACCGCCTAATGTCAGAATTATAGGGGCCATCAACGTAGATGAGACAACCCATTACTTGTCCCCTAAAATTCTTGATCGATCTCATATTATGCGATTTTCTAGCCCACTGTTGGCTGATTGGTCCAAAATTGAAGCCGAAGTAGAAGCTTTTGACCTCGACTTAAGTTTGCCGATTTTATTGGGCGCTACGGGCCTAGGCGAGAGAAATCAATATCCGGAATTTGATCGTACCAACCCGTTAGTAGGGGCACTAATTTTTCTCGTACGGGAGTTCCTTGATCCGTTAGGTATAGAATTTGGACTCCGTACAGTCCGGCAAGCCCATAACTATAGTAACGCATTGGAGCAGTTTGGTGCAAATGAAGAGCAAATATTAAACGGAATTGTCTTACATAAAATTTTACCTAAGCTCATGTTTGATGGCGAGAAAACCGTGTCAGGCACTATTGCCCGTAAAGATATTTTGGTTGGCATGAGAGATCATCTAAAGCAAAAACTTACCCGTTTGCAGGGAGTCGATTCTAAAGACACTTGCGTTGATGAACTAGATCGCGTGATCAACAATGCCAAAGCTAATGATTGGGTTGTAAACTACTGGTCGCGCTAATGCATCTCTTCGAAGTCAGATATCTAAATATCGTTTGGAGTGATTCCGAGACGGTTATTAAGCTTACAAGCTGCCACGAAGCCTTAGAATTAGAACGGATGTCTTTTGGCTGGCAGGTTGAAACGACGGCCTTTCCTAAAATACATCATTATATTGGCATTTGCGTCAAAGATGATTGTATCAAGCATATTCCATTTTTCAAACTCGCTGCTGACGCGAGAGAGGAGTTGATGCCAATAAAGGCGCCTGGGTCTGATGATATTTGGTGGATACAAAACAGCGGATGGGACAAAAAAAACAAACGTTACTATAGCGAGCTTTACCGGACCGTTGGACGAGCAACGCTAGTTATTCAGGGACATCTACTGGTTATAGAAAATAACATTTCCAATTTCACAACAGATGAGCTTGAGTACTATCTATCTGATTTTAAAAATAATCTATGGATGCTCATACTAGACGATAGTAGCGTATCTAAAGCTAGTATTAACAGAGACGTTCCCAACTGTTTTAACGATAATGTTGTAAAGTTGTTTCATGAATTTATTGAAAGCGTAGAAAGTATCAAAAAGCAGCCCGGCATGATACTGGCTGAATCGCAAGGAAAAGTACCCATCAAGCATGTGAGACCCGTACCAAGAACGTTTCGCGAGTATGCAACACAGCCCAATGCAAAATTTCTTACTAGTCGAACTTTCTTCAAAAGCTATGACACTTCGGAAAACAGATTTATTCATTACTGCCTAAAAAGGGTGCTCTATATTCTAAAAAGTTTGTCCAGCGTGGCAAATGCTCAAAAGGATGCTTACGCACGAAGAATTGAGCAAGAGCATTTGTGGAGAGAACAACTGCACAAGACAAATACCAAACAAATTGACCCAATTGTATACGACAATGAAATTCTCAAACTTGAAGGTGACCTGTCAGCCATAGAAAAGGAGTTGTCTGCGTTGACTTTGTGCCCTATGCATGACGAAGAAACTCAAAGAAATCTGGGCCCAAGTACGAAGAAGTTTGGGAGTATAACCGTTTTAATTGGCAGCAACTACGGGAATTCTTCAAGGCATTTTTTCGTACAACTCATAAATGGATCTGTTCCTCAAGACGAGTTTGGAACATATCTTACTATAGAGTTTCCTGAATGCCAGGATTTTTCAGCGCATAAAAGTTCACTTTATAACGGCGAATTGGTAATTCAAGGTCATTACATCAAGTCCAAGAAGACCAGCTCGAAAGGAAAAGTCTACCTTCACCTTCAACTTTGTGAAATAAAGACTATTTTCTTAAAACAGCACCCCATTAAAAGAGAGCTAACCCGGTTGATCGATAAAAAAAAGCAACTGGAAAGAAACGACTGGATTGAGCCACTTACCTTTGAAGAAAAAAAGGACCGGGCCATGGAGAGTCAAGTTGTGATGACGAAGGTTAAAGCCTATGAAGATTTGCAACAGAAAATCTCTAAATTTTCGTCATCCTTACCTACGCTAATTAGTCGAGTAAACAAGGTGGCATCTTTTTTTATTAAAAACAACGTAAAGACTCGTGCTGATTGTCCAAACACTATGGTGTTTATTCAAAATCCGGACTACGCATCCACAAAAAGTAATTTTAAAAAAATATCTGCCCTCAAAGGCCTAGATGAATCTATGCTGAACTCACTAATGGCCGTTGATGAAATTGGCTTAGTAAACGTAGCTAATCTTTATGAAAAATGGTGTTTACTACAAATTATCAAAGTATTGAACCAAGTTTTTGGTTTTTTTATGGAGCCAGGATGGCAGCGAACAGTCGTAGATGCGGTATTAAAAAAAGAATACAATATTGAGATCAAGTTCAAAGCACCTGAAAGGCGGCAAAGAATTGTGCTTACTTATGAAAAGGAATTATTTGAGAACATTATGAATTCTCGTCGGCCAGATTTCGTTATTGATCTCTACTCGGAAGATAGCGACTCGATAGACTCGCCATACATGATTCCACCCCGCCAGAGTCGTCTTGTGCTAGATGCAAAGTTCAGAGGACAGATGAACGAAGGACAACTTCTCGAATTGGTCATGGGTCTGGTTACGGGCAAGGACTACAGTGAAAATGCTACTAATCAAGTATTTGTAATCCACCCCAGCCCAAATGTCATAGCAAATAGGACTTCGCCGTTGAATTGGGGCTCATTTTGCGATTACGGACAAAGTCACGAACATAACCATCGATACGGATCTATTTTCGTAAGCCCTTCACTGACACACTTTCGTTCAATTGACCATCTTCAACGGCTAGTTGGAATGTTCTTGCAGGAAAATAGCTTCATTGAAAATAACGAGGATGGTTCTGTGTCTAGGAATTGCGTGAGTTGTGTATCTTGCGGTAATAGTAACAGGGAAAAGCTTCAATTGAGATACGAGCCTACTAAAGCTAAGAGCGATCGATGGATCATATCATGTGTATCATGTGGTTTGTTAACCGTAGAAACTATATGTAAAGCTTGCCATCGCTCCATCTTCAAAAACGGTCCAAAATGGACATACCATCGAACGCGAGCGGAACAGACATCAAATGTTGTTTGCCCAAACTGCGAAGAGTTCCTCTAAAATTTGTCGTCAATATTTAAGAAAAACTATGTACTATTTTGGCCGAGACAAGCCGATGCCAAAAAGTGAACTTTTAGCTGATAGGTAAACGGCTATGATTCATTGGAGTAATAAAAAGATGCAACACACTCAGTCTGATAATTTTTTCACTGGAATCTATGAATTTCACTTTATACATTGATGAGTCTGGCGACTTCGAAACCGCTCGGGGGCAATGGGTTGTCGCTGGTGTATTGATCGCCGATAATTACACAAACTGCGAAAAATTTCTTACTAATAAGCTACAGTTATTGCCTCGACAGCTCGGGCTGCGTTCAATAGAGGACTTTCATTTAACCGAACTAAGAGCAAAGTTTGGCCATGCTAAGGCTATAGACTTGGTTAAAACAGTCTATCAGAAGTTGGATGGCCTTCCGATATCATTTCAAGCTATAGCGACAGTCAATCGCCGAAAGTCCTCATTGTCGAGTAGAGAAAAGACCTACCGCTTAATGCTGTCAGATATTTTGGCAATTTGCGAGACCACCATCCCTGATGGCCAAGTCATTAAGAAGTTGGACCTGGTCGTAGCGTCTAGAACTATAAACGGGCAATTGCAAACATCCTTGAGCAATATTGATAGAGAAATAATTCAAACGTTACCCATTGCCCTAGAAGTTGACCTTGCGACCAAAGGTTTGGTTGATATAATGGGAAAAAACTTAAAAGTGCACATAGATTATGCGACCAATTCATGGGGGTTGGTCTGCGCTGATTTTCTAGCCAACCTGACTTACCACAATAAAAAAGATAAAGAGAGCAAATTTTTAGAGGAGCTGAAAGATAAGGGGAAATACACAGTTTTTGAATCATCGGGGAGCTTTGATGTTCGGCGAGCTTTCGTCGCAGAGAGAAACAATGATTATGTCCTAGCACTGTACCGGTGGCTTTTGATTGGACATAAAAGTAAGGATACCGGAAAGACTGTAGATGCAATTCAGCGTTTGCTAGTAAAAACTTTCACCTTTCGAGGGACTTCTGGTCCCAATGCTTCACTTGAAGCCCTTATTGAAATGTTATGGAGAAATCATAACTCCTTTGAAGAATACAGCATGCTTTCTAGCTTATTGCACACATTAGATATCGAGATGTGCAGCTACCTCGATAGGGAATCTTGCAGTACTTTCGGTAATCTATTATTCCGACTTCGAAATTTTAGGCTGCTTGTTGAAAACCATTTAGGCAGAACAAAAGATGCTTTTTCAATTATTGAACAGCAAAACTCCTTGATACCCGTATTAGCTACTATTCCTGAGTTTTTCCCTAAAGTTCTGGATTTTAAAGTTTTGGCTACAGAGACCTACATCAATGCATTAGATTTAGAAAAAGCGCTATCGTTAGCAACAGAACACTCAAAGATGATGAAAAGCTTTAGAGAGGTATGGGCACTATTGCTAAATGATGATGAACTGTCTGGCTTTCGCTCCTCAAGATCTTATATCAAGTCTGAAATGTCACTTTTGAGAATTAACATCCTTTGTTTAGGATTTTGCCTATCTATGGTAGACACTGACATAAGTGAACATTTTCTTGAAATTGAACCGATTCTCACTAATAATGCTGACTTAAATCGGTTTAACAATTACCAGGTGATGTTACTATTGAAACAATTTAAGCCAGAGAAAGCAGTCCAACTTTTCTTCGAGAAATATTGCAATAACAATACTGAGGATTTTAGCAGCTTTGATACATTTTGGTTTTTAATGGCTCTCAATGACGCATTGCTGGCATCGAAAGAGATAGACATGGTTTTATCAAACAAAATCATCGAAGACCAGCTCGCTCATATTAACCTAAATCAAATCGGGCATCCAATAGATTTAATTTTACGCGAGCTGGCCTTGTTTGAGTATCTTAAGGGAAATAATCCAAACGCTAAGAGGTACATATCGAAATGTGCAAAAGCCTTCGATTTAGGAGAGTCTGAAATCTCTATTTTCCTTAAAACATGCATCAATATTTATGATGATTTCATCAATGAAAAGCTTACCAAAAGCGGCGACTATTTTTACGATTTACCACGAAGTTTTTTTATAAAATCAATATTGGATTCCGAATTAAAATTATCTTTTTTTAGAAAGTTACGGTATTTTTTTCTATAATTGTAGGACCAAACAATCAGAGCTGAATGGAGATTTATTTACCATGCAAATCGCCGAATTATTTTGCATAGATTTAGCTCTAAGTTAAGAGGCGTTTTCACGGTGAACGGAATGTGGAATCAACACTTCCGATACAAAGGCAGAAACCCTTCAATTTTTTATTCTGGGTTACTGCTTTAGCTTGACTGCGGTGTTTTTGAGCTTCTTTAAACTTAAAACAGGAGATAAAACAAAAATTTGCGATCCATTTAGTACTGAAGTTACATTCTAGAAGGGGATATCATCTTCTATGGGATCGTCTTGTCCTTTATCAAAATCGGTCCGGTTTTGATTGTTCGGCCTAGAGGTATTGTTTTGCGCGTTCTGAATGTCAGCAGCATTGAATTGCGACGGCGCATCTAAAAATTGTAAGCTACTGGCTTGAATTTCAGTCGACCACCTTTTACTGCCGTCTTTATCTTGCCATTCCCTAGTTTGGAGAGAACCTTCGACGTAGCATTGAGATCCCTTTTTAAGGTACTGCTCGACTAACTCAGCTAACTTATTCCAAAACACAACTCGATGCCATTCGGTTTTTTCCTGTTTATTTCCACTTTTATCGGTATAGTTTTCGGATGTTGCGATACTTACATTCACAACTGAATGCCCCGCTGGCGTACTCCTCTTTTCAGGGTCTTGCCCCAAGCGACCTATTAAAATAACTTTGTTTAAACTTCCCATTACTACTCCTTGTTTGTTTTGCCTATACCAGGCTCGGTTTTGATGCTCTGCCTATCGGATTATGCTTCAAATTTTTGAAACAATTTTGCCTATCCTTTTTGCTCCTTTCCACATCACCCCTCCTACGAACTTTGAGGGTCTAGAAGTAGCCGTTTTGTACACCATTTCGCTCGTATTTACTAACCCTTTTAAATTTCCCACAATGGCAACTTCTACTCCCTCATCAAACGCCTGCGCTAGGTCCCCAGTATTCCGATACTCTTTGACCCCATGATGAACACCACGTAAGGTCGCAAACGTTCCTAAACCGCCGAGTCCAGAAAAGATAGCATCCGCAGTTGTATCCGCAAAATCTAGGACTGTACCACCTAATGCTAACTCTATGGAGTCTGTTAAATCGAGGTTTGAAATTCCGCTATCAATCGCTTCTGTTAAGTCAGCTACTTCAGATGTCGCCAATACTGATATTTCAGGGTCAATTGATTCGATATAATCTACGCTGTCCGTGGCTTTCAACTGAACTTCTACGCCATCAATTATAATGTCTGTGTCTTTATGGTTGAAATGTTCGAAGAGGGTCCCTCCAGTTTTTGTAGCGACCAAATCTTCAAAATAAGCTCCTTTAGTTAGATTCTGTAAGCCCTGTAACTGAGCATCGGACATCCAAAGAGAACTCCACCAAATTTCTCCATCACTCAAGTTTGCGAAATTCCCATTCACTTTTCTTAGAGAATCATAAATTGCGCCAGTCGTAGACAAATCATCGGCCACAGAATAGCTGACCGAAAATGCGGAGCAAAGCAATCCAGCTTGAAATGCACCACTTACAGAATTTTTACTTGTGCTATTTTGTAGCTCAACAGAAGCCTTCAAATATGCAGCCTTTAGCCTTGTCTCACTTGTTTCCAACAATTCGTCAAAAGTCTTGGCAATCCGTTGGATTTTTCCTTGTCCATATTTATCAAAGAGTCGTTTTTGCACCGCTTTCAACTCTTCAATTTTTTGGTCAAAATGTTTAAGATCGGGGTCCTCGGAGTTAAGCTTTTGCCACCAAGAGTATTTTGCATATGCAGCTTCATACTTAGCCTGTTCTAAATCCTTGGCGTTAAGTAAGGCTTGAAGGGCTTCAAGAATCTGTTGATGTACATTGAGTAAGGGGTGGGCTTTTTTATATGACTCAATCTTTTGCTGGTTGAGGAAACGTACTTTTTGATAATAGGAATCCAAGTCGACTTGAAGCTTTCCCCTCTCCCTTTGACTATTCGTTTTAAACCAACCAAACACTATGACCTACAAGTATGAGCTTCGATTCGAAATCACCTGGTGTGTTAATACTGAGGAATGTCGTGTAGCGGCTTCAGTCTTGTCTTTTTCAGGTTCCAATCACAACAGGGGGGCAAATTATCCAGGCCGATACGAAATACCCATCTTGGAGCAGTCTTATTCCAAGATGCATCCGTATAAACCCAGTCACTCCAACAATCAGAATAGAAATGCCTTCAGCTAAGCAATGATGAGGCATATGTATCTGTATTAAAACTACTTTTTTTTGCATTCTTGCAAACGCTAAAAATGAGCTAGGTATTTATCTAGTTCTGCATTAATCTACTCCAAATAGTTCAAAATTTCAATCCTAAACGGTCCACATTTCAATTTGAGTTGGAAGTCTATCGAAAGGGAAGATTGAAAGCAGCTTAAAGAAAAGGGACCTTAGGAATATCGTTCAAACTAAAAGTTGTCTGGACGATTAGGTCCACTTTAGCCCTTGACATTCCGGTTGAATACGTCCAAACCCGAAAAAATCTTTCCCTGTACAGCTTGTCCCATTTCAACTCTCGCGGGGTCTTTCTGTCTTAATGCGTCCTTTCCTGTCCATTTCATCAAACAAAACTTGTTGTAAAGTCACCATAGTGTTTTTAAAGGAGTTTTTTCCATAATTTAGGAGGTCACCATGGCTAAACAACAAGAAAATCCGAAGTTTATGATCGTCTTTAATCCTAATGCATTAGATTCATTTACGATCTATGAAGCCCACTTTAATTTCCTCGAAGGAGATCAAATTGAATTTCCTGTGTTCGACTTTAAAGCCGAGGCTTTTCAAAAAATAAGCCGATCCAATTTTTCAAACTTTGAACCAATGATGGGCCTAAGGACATTAGTTTTGTCTGACATGTACCTCGAGAGTATTCAAACAGCGTATGAGAAAGAATATTCAAAATATCGGTCACTATCACGTAAAAGCAATCAGTTTATATGCAAAAAGCGCCGTCCAACAATTAGGGCTTCTGCACAAATTATAAGTGGGGAGCCTCTAGTCAGGATAACTACCAAGATCCCAAATATCGAAGTCTTCCCGGATGAGTACTCAGCAAATCACTTTGACGAGTCGACTACCATAACCTTCATTTTGCCTCCCAAAGGAGAGCCAATTAAAGTAGGAAATGCATGGTACTTTGAGGTGATTCTTCAAAGAGAAATTATCGTTCAGATGTTTCCAAGCACAAAGCTAGAAGAAGCACTCTTTGACCATTTGCTACTGGCTCCGTTACAGGAGCAAAAGAGTTTTTTCAAGAACGCAGAAATAGATTTTGATTCAAAAATTGTTTCTGCAGCTGCAACTATCGAAAGTGCTGAGGAAGAAAAAAGATTGTTCATTCACGCAAAAATGAAGGTTTCACAGTTTCTACATCTTGTAGCAATATACAATTTGAAATCAACTAGGTTGGTTCGAACGGACTATGTCTTAAATCGAGATTTGCCAAAAGGCATTCAAAAACACCTCGCCCACGGCTGCGGCCCAAGTACTTATTGAGGGAATATACTCTGGTACTTCACCAGTTATCGGTTCCTGCCACCTCTTAAGATTCATGTAATAAATCAAGAGGTGGTCTTTCCTGCTTTTGGTTAATCTCTTTGACCTATTATCTCAACCCATCCGATCAATTTCGAGCTATATGCCTGATCATCTTTAGCCTTTCCTCGGTGTCGAATTTCGCGTTCGAGTAATGCTTCCGCCATTTTCAGTAATTCTACGTCGCCGTGCACTTTTGTACTTTGGTTTGAGAAAATTTCATCAGCACTTCTCTCTAAAGGCACAAGTCTGTCGCCATTACGCGACATTCCGATTTTCATAATTGTTCGCACTATATGATTTTTTTCATTGTGCGTTTCTATTTCCCAGATCGTTAAGATTCCGGCTGGTAAACCTCCAATAGAAACTGAGCATGCAATTTCCTCAGTTGGAAGCATTCGGTATTCCCTTAGCCATTTTTCAACTTGAGGGTTATCAATTCCAAGTATTTCAAGATTATCTTGTTCAAGAGCCTTTTCTCGATTGATGGTGAAATTTGATGTTTTCCCATATTTATCTTGAAGGCAAAAGACTTCATCTTCTTGTGTAAATTGACTATTCTCAAGTTGCGCACAAGTTGAAGTAAAATTTATCAACTCCTGCATGCTTTTATCAACATCAGACAGGGGCTGATAGTCCTCAAGGCTGAATTGATCCAATTCCTGGAACAGCTCTGATACAGCGTCACGAGCTTCAGAGGCGTTGGTCATTGCTGCATTTAATTCAAGTTGTGTTCGCTTAAGAGAAGGGTCACTCAATGCGTCTGCATATAATTTCTGATAGTTGATTGACTCTTGAAGTTGGCCGAGAATTTGAGACCTAAGGTCTTCGGCGACTGCTCCTTTTTCATCGACCTTCCCAAGTGCCAATGCTATATCTTTCAATTTATCGTCCAACAACAAGAAAATCTTGCCTTCAATCGTATCGCCCAAAACTAAATTATAGACTTGAGCTGTATCCTTTTGACCGTATCGGTGAATTCGACCAATGCGCTGCTCCATGTCCATTGGATTCCAGGGTAGGTCAAAATTGAATAGAATTCGTGCATGTTGTAGGTTAATACCTTCACGGCCAGCTGCTGTGCAAATCATTACTCTTGGGCCTTTTGGCTGTTTAAAACGCTTTTCTACTGCGGCCTTAGTTCCATGATCTCCACCCTTAAGTACAACCACTCCCTGACCAGGGTATGAGCGGTCTATTTCTTCACCCAACATTTCTACAGTTCCGAGATAAGTTGCAAAAATGACAACTCGCTCTTTTGGATTCTGATCCCACAATATGCCAAGTGCAGAGACCAGCTTGGCTACTTTTGTTTCCTGAACGTTTGGAAACTGCTCAAGTAATTGGACAATCCGTTGTCGTTCTTCTGGAAGTGCAAATGCTACAGCATTCATTGCAGCATCTTCAGCAGTCTGAGATGTTAGCTCATCTGAAAAAGTATCTGAAGCGAGCCGAAGGTCTTCTTCGTTTAATTTTTTTAGTTGTTTTCGTTTTAGTTCGTTGAGAATCCTCTCCACCTCTAGATTGCTCATCTGGTCATTTCCCAACTGAAACTCATTTCTAATATATTCTTTTGCCAAGGCAAACGCTTCATCACGAAGATCAATATCTAAGTTCTCGTCATGAAATAACCCTTCATGCACCGTTAAAGCTATTAATCGACGACGTAGAGTACGATGAACGGCTGCAAAACTAGAGGCCGCAATTTTTTGGAAAATGGTCATTACAAAGCCAAGGGCATGACCTTTATTGCCCTGCTTTTTTGCCAAAGCAAATCCATCACGAAGATACTCGTTCAACTCCTGATAAAAGGTCCTTTCAAGCCCGGACATTGAAAACGCTTCAGTATGCACCCATCTTCTGGCAAAAAGGGTAGATCCATCAGGACGGCACGCATCTGCTTTTGTTCTCCTAAAGATATATGGATTGAGACGGTGCCGCTCCTCAAGCATTTCAATTTCATTTTTAAACAATGAGGGATCTAAAAGTTGGATCAGTTTCCAAAAACGGTAATGATCGCCCTGGTGGGGGGTTGCTGAAAGCAGAATTAAATCTCTTGTGTGATCTCTAAGGACTTCTGCTAATTTATAGTTCTGTGTTTTTTTAGCCTTTCCGCCCTGCTTGTAAGCAGTACAGTGATGAGCCTCGTCGAACACCACCAGATCCCAAGGGGGAGCTGCGAGCAATTTTTTAACCCGTTCTGGTCGTTTTAGAGTGTCAATACTGGCAATCAGCAAGTTGTGCTTTTCAAACGCATTGGTTTTTCGGTCACTGACATCACCCTCACTGCCAAAAACCTCAAATTTGAGGTTAAAAACTTCATTTAATTCCCGATGCCAATTATTAACAAGACCTGCAGGGACTATCATCAGGGCGCGGTTTATTTCTCCCCGACTGGCTAATTCACGAAGAACCAGTGCAGTTTCAATCGTTTTCCCTAATCCAACTTCATCCGCTATTAAGAAACGGCGAGGGCTAGCAAGAGCGATTTTATGGGTCAAAACGACTTGATGTGGTAGCAAATCTATCCTAGCCGCTGTCATAGACGTTGCATTTTCAAGCAACGGTAGTTCGTGGGCTTTATAACAGAGCCAAGCTTTTTTTAATCGTTCTTCACCTGCGTCGAGGTGCTGAACAATTGCTTCATTCCTACTTTGTCCTTGTAATAATTCAGCTAAGGGAACTCTTTTCTCTCCGACTGGGAAAAATACCGTGGCAAAATCTTCTGAGCGAGAAAGGACTACTCCCTGCCCAAAATCCCGATGTTGAACCCTGGATCCGGGTAATATTTGGAAGCTCACCTTTAACTAATCCTGTCTAAATATAATCCTACCAAACGATTTTCGGTTTCGATTTTAAGCAGACTTCGCTGAGCCCCATTCCATAAACCACTTCCCAATTCAATCTCCTTCCCTCGATCTTTACCATCGCATAACCACGTATATCTATTGGTATCTAAATGTTCTTTCCAACGATCTTTTTGGCTCATCCAGAAAACAAGTGCGTACTCCCCTTGCGCCCAATTCTGAAAGTCATATATTCGCTTATATACTTCTTGAGTTACCCACTCCTCCGCATTGGAGGCTTCTAGAGTATCAATAGCAGCATCAAGGCCCGCCACAAGAAGCAGATCATCATTGATGAAAGGCATTTCCTCCTCTGGCCAACCCTTCTCATAGTAGAAAAAGAATTCTCGAAGCGAAATCACTCGATTATTTTTCAGTAGCCCTGTCAGAATCTTATTGTCCCACAGGACAGAGGTTCCTTTGCGTAGCCATACGTCATCAAGAAGATTTGAACTCATAAATTATTCCTCTGCTAAGTCAAAAAGCGAAAGTTGCTCCATCAACACTGCTTGGTTTGCTGCTGACCAAATATTAAAGATATGCTGTGCAGTATAGCTCGCATTTTTAAACTCCTTTGTCGGCCCATGCATACCAAGCCAATTTAAAAGATCACCCAATGCGGGGTGAGGCTTAAAATCAGGGACGCTCATTTCTTGCTTCGCGTTTATTCCGCTTTCACCATAACAAGCACCAATCAAGAAAAATGCTTGGTCAAGATCACGACGAAGATAGCGTAGAGATTTTTTATCTCGTGCAAACTCTAGAACATCACACCATACAAATGCTTTCGGGCGCGTAATTTCTTTGCACCAATCTCTGGACAGAAAATCACTGGGGCCTACACCAGAACCCCGTAGGAACTTCTGCATTTGATCACGTTCAATTTGATCCTTATCGGCAAAGATACGGAGAAACTGACGGGTTAGGGGTTCAGCCTTATCAGGTGCCTTTACAGCATCACTACCTGATTGGTCTTGAATGATCGCATTGATGCCCGCTAATGCTTCTTTTACCGTAAATTCACGTCCTTCTTCGACATATACTTTCCCGTAGTGACGAGAGAAGTATTCAAGAGCCTTACCCCTTTTAATTACTTCGATATCTGCTTCGGGCAAACCTGCTTGCTGATGGTGCTCTAGCAGTTCCTGAAGCTGTCGAACATCTCGAAGAATTTGTCGGCGAAGCTTTGGCCAGCTGATTTTTGTCGGTTCATCGGTACGTTTTCGGCAAACGTGGATAATATCGTATTCAATCGTTTTAGAGCCAAACTCGCCTTTCCCTTTTGTTTCATCTGACCGAATCGGATAGGTGGCTTCGAGGAAAAACCCAGAGTTAAAAAGGCTCTCCAGAACATCCACCCATGGTTCATCTTCACTATGATGAAAGGTAAAAGAGAGAATACCTCCTGCCTTTAAAATCCGATGGGCCTCTCGCCAGCAATCAGTGAGAACTCGTTTATAAAAATCATCGGAGTCATCTGGATTGCGCGCCCGGTTGGCAACAGCTTCCAATGTTTTCGGGGTATAGTCTGCAGAAAAGTACTGAGGGTATTTGCCTTTCAATGCTAAGCGCATCCATACATAGAAAAAGTCAGCCAATTCTGAATAGTGAAGTAAGCCACCAAAAGGTGGATCAGTTACAACACAATCAATGGAGTCAGATTCCAAATGGGAAAGCTCCGTTGAAGAACCACATGTAAGCCGAGTACTAGACGGAACAAAATCACTAGTAGGAACCTTCGTTCCTTTACCAGTCAGAACAGATTTTCCCTGCGAATTTATAAAAGAGTCATTACTTGAAATTGCTTCGTTTGAAACTGTTTCCCAGACCGAATTTTTCCAATCTAAACCTTTTAAGGTGTTTGCGAAACAAGATGCCAAATTACCTCTTCCTAAATTGGAAAAGACAGCATTCTCGATTACAGTGGATTTTGGATGGTAATTATTATTACTAAACATTGGCTCCATCTTGTCCGCCGTACCATTCCAAAAACAAAACATATTCTGATTTCGCAGATAAGACTGGAAGGTTCCTAAAGCGATTTCTTTGGCGGAGTCAGAAAAACCTATAGCTGTATCAATCGTTTTTATGAGCAATGCATGAGTCAACAGTTGCCTAGGGTTAAACATGGTATGCCAATGGGTAAAACCATGATTTGGGACACCTCCTTGTAGGTGGTGTGTCATAAAACCATAGGGTAATTCGGACTCAGGCCAGTATCCTTTGAGGTCTTCATTTTTACGAGAATCCCATTCTTGAAAAGCCTTATTTAGCCTTTTTACATCTAGTATACTAGGCTTTTTGAAATACCTACCATTATATGCTGCATTACCCGCACTTCTTTTTGGCGAAAAACATTGAAGACTATACGCTGCCATTGGTCCAGAATGCTTTGAAAATTTAATAGATTTTAAAACATCTTGTTGCAATCCACAGGTTGTTTCTTGACAAGCAAAGTGGGACTTTTTTGGAATCGTTCCTTCTTTTGTCGACATTATTTTGTCAGTGTCAGGCAAGAGGACTTCTTCTGGCAAAATCCCGCGAACTTCAATCAGCTTTAAGGTGCTTTGTCTTAGTTCGTTCCAACGTTTTGTGTCTTCAACTGAGCTAGTTACAGTCCCACCTAGCTCTCCATGACTATCAGAACCTGGTCCTCCCTTCATCCAGTCAGGATGGATTAGTAATGATAGTGAAACCTTTTTGTTTTTGCTCTTGGTTTGTGTTACTGAACTAAACTGCTTTTCACCACAGTGGGGGCAGTAAAATGCTCCGTTTGGCTCCAAAGTGGAGAAAGGTGTCTCACCCTCAGCAATGACTAACTGTTCGTCCGGAGCCATTCTAGCTTCAAAGGCCTCAATATCAAACTGCTCGTAACAAGATTGACATTTCACGTTTGCCCAAGCCTTTACCGATAGCTCCTTGACGGCAATAACTGGGGAACTAAAAAGCGGCGTGCGATGATTACACCCAGGAGAACTACAAGGGCCATGTTTAGCCCAAAAAGTGTAGATTACCTCAGGTCCCTCGTAGCGATATTTCCTCCGCTCTTCTGGTGGCACTGTTAGGGAATCAAACTCATCCCCCATTTTCTTTCCAGATTCTATACTAAACCAGGTACCCTTTTCTCCATTAGGACCTTCACATGCGTAAAAGGGCATGATTTGGGGTTTTACCTCTGCTTCGATATATTCGAACAACCGCTTAACTTCTTCTATGTCAACGTCAGCAAGCTCATTTTTCACTACCAGCCAAGCAACAGGGTTTAGATCATTCCCATACATCTGCATCCCTAGCCGAGCACCTTCAACCAGTGTAGTTCCGCCGCCCATAAAAATATCAGCAACCTTCAAATTATTGAAAGCCTGATTTTTCTGGTGATTACCATAGTAACTTTCCCAAATTAGTTTTGCCGCTTCAGCTTGATCATCAGGTGCCTTAGTTGCTGCAGCTATCAGTGTTGAGCGAAATACTGAGGAGCGTCGTCGTGCCCACCATTTTGACATTTGGTATATCGGTTTACCTGCATTTCCTTCAATCTGAGCAATTTGATTAATCGGCAAAATTGGAAAATCTACTTCTAAGCAAGTCTTGGGTCTGTTGGGATCATTAAAGTCTACAGTTTCAAGATGTTGTTCTTTTCCGGCGTTCACTGCCGCAGCAACCATTTGTTCTATCTCTTCCGCTTTTGTTAGTTTTTTACCTGCCATGGTTATCCCTATTTCCTTTCAATCTCAATAAATGGAACGGTCATTTCTAACAAAGAAAGACCTCCATGGGTTAGTGTCGGATAACCACCTTGGCTTTTCCATTTTCGCCTGCCAACTGCAAGGGTATTACCATTGATCCCGACTGTAAGCGGTGGCACCCAATGGTGATTGCTGTCCGCAGAGTTGGTTGAAGATCGTCCGCTTTTCAATAATTTTTTCATGTAATCACTCTGCTCTTTATTAGCGATGTCTCGAAACAGCCCTGCGTTTGCATAGCCATGATCGCCTGTGATTACAAGTTTGCGTCCGGTAGACAGTCGCTCAATAAAACTCCAAAAATCGTCCCCTGTAAGCGTTTCAATCGCTGCTCGGGTCAGTTTTTGACCACCATTTCCGTCATCGGCTAAATCATGCATACTGCTATCAGGCCAATGATGCCAAAAGATCACTCCTACCTCCGGCTTGATCAACTTACTGCAATCTGCAAATGGGATACCGATAGACTCTGTATAAGCGTTGGGGAACGAATCACTCTTACCACCATTGTCAGCAAGTGAAGATCGCTGATTAAATCCTAGTGCCTTAGCAAATGGAGTCGTATCCCCTGGAATTTCCGCTACTGTGGCATGGCTTCTATTCACTACATAACCTCTTGATTCAGCCTGCTCTATAATCCAGCATGCTTCCCGAAGGGATAGTGCATCAAGAATAAGAATTGCCTTGCCTTTAGCTTCTTGTTCCCAGAATTTTTTTAGTTGAATTGCAGTACGCAAGGGAGAGTCTTTGATTTCGGGCCATAGATCCCATGCTGCACCACTCAGCAAGGCGTCAATTTCGCCTGCCTTTTTGTCACGTTCTGTCGTTAGGGCGTCAGCCTTTGCAGGATGAAGAGAAGTTGAGAATATCTTCCATAATTCACCTAGCACTAGTTTCCAGCTGTCCATAGGCGAGGAAGTCATCATCATATTCAGCAGAGATTTTTCCACTATTCCTCCTTCTCAAGATTAAGCCCATAAGTAACACCATCAGGTAGGTTTTTGATCAATTCCTTCAATTGGGCCCCAGTCAGATTGTCTATCGAGATCTTGACTTGTGAGACCTTCGCTCCAGGATTTATCCCCCATTCTTCAATTTTACTCAGCAGGGATAATGATGATATCTCTTCTGAGCTGCAAGTTACACGCTGCACCGAACTTGATCCCCCTCCACCAAATAGACCACCAGGACCAGGTGGGTCACTTGGATTTTCTGGTGTAGGAGGATTAAAGGTTGTTCCACCTGAGCCACCGCCCGTTGGAGTCGGGTCTTCAGATTGGCCACCACCTGAACTAACCGTGGTATCTGGTTCGTGAATTATAGTTTCTTCGAGAGCTCTTCCTGTACCAATTTTGCCCTTCATCCTGTTCCAGGCTGCCTCCTCGGATTCACCAGGACGACTACTTAAGATTTCTTTACCCGCTAGGTTGATTTCAATTTTGCCTCTAGCGCAAATTCGAATGATTTGTTCTTTAACTTCATTTTCTCCAATCCACGGAATACACGAGACTCCCCCACCCATTGGCTCTTTTAGCTGACCTAGCGCACTAGCAAAGGAACCGTTGTTCTTCGCTGTTTGAAGAATAAGTTCTTCAAAATCTTCTGCAATAAAGAGGTCTGTCTTAATTTTTTCGTGTATAGCAGGCACAATTCGATCACCTTCCGCCTTATGGCTATTGATTTCAAATTCACATTGATCTGGCTGTCCAAAATTCCATGTGTCTAGGACCGCATACCGATCAAAACGAGACTTCAGTTGATCACGGATTTCCTTTTGATATTTAACGTGAAGTGCTGAATAATTAGGATCTGTACCTTTCCATTCCTTTGCCAGAAAAACAGCACGGGCAAGCACCAAAAGGGCCTTATCGTAAAAAATCGGCTCTAGATCGTTTTTTGCAAGAATAAAGCGGACAGTATTCCGATGTTTACTTACTTTCTCTTTAAGCCAAACCCCTAAATCTTTGAGCTTAACATCCCCTTTTGGCACTACAATGTGAGGGATTCTGTTATCCCAGTTTTCAGGTTGATCCTTTTCATCAACTTCTGCCCAGGGATCATTCTGCCAGTTTTGCTTGAGGACAATTATTCTGCTAATAGAGCTATTTGATTCACTGCCCCCTAAGATATATCTAATTTCTTGGGCTAGGTGTTCAATATCCTGTTTTTCTTTAAAGAGCTTATCGTTCTTAGCATGTGCGATAAGTTTCGCTTGAGGGTTCTCTTCGTTGAGAAATACAAGCCGTTCTCCCTTAAGGTGTATATTAAAACTGTTTTCCTTAACGATTTCTAGTTCGACAGATAAAAGGTTATCATCAATCGCTTTTTCTCTCGTAATATCAAGTTGGATTTCTGCCGGTCGGGCACCTGCAACATTTTCCAATGACAATGAACGTAACCATAGAGAACTAAGAATAGGAGCAAGGTTTTTTACTTGCTGTGATGTACCATCAACAGCCTCCTTAACAGCCTCATAATTTCTCAATGCCTTTGAACGAAGATCGCGATGCATTTGATTCGCAACAGAATCAAGCAATGATGCAACTCCGCTTTTTTCTTCAACTATAGAAAAATCTGCCGCAGTAAGTACCGGGCTTTTATCGCCCGCTCCTTTGAAAACATCGACGAGTATTTTTAGCAAATCTCTGGTTTCTTGTGTTTGAGTCGCAATGAGTACTTGATCATCAAGGAGCTTCATAAGCAAAGGTGAAAAGGGCCACCCATGAATGAAATCATCCTTGTGTCGTTCCTGTTCAGAGCCAGGTATATGATACAAGCGAAAGTATTCATTCAAATGAACTGCAATTAAATTTGAAATATCTGGATCTGGAATTTGAATGCGATTCTCGAAAATTCTGTACAGCAGAAGTTTTTGCCTATCCCGCTTTGCTTCTGGCCCTTTGAAATCAATGCGTACTGGATTGATCCGATATACTTGTTGTGCTGCATCCGAATCACCTTCACGCACAGAAAGTACAAGCGTAAGCAGCTCTGGATTGTTTTCTGCAATTTCTGATAGAATTTGAATAAAATTAAATGCCCAGTTGCGCCGTGGATGCTGCTTTGTATTGGTTAACCCCTCATACCAAGTCTGAAACTCATCAAGAATAAGTACAGTTGGTTTTTTCTGGAACAACTCAAGCAGTAAGGATGTTCCAGGAATCTCTGGTCTATTATCTCCTTGCCCCTCCCATTTGCCTCTGATGAAATTTCCATCTGGATGCCTATCAAAAAGCAGATCCCATAGAAAAGTATAATTATGCTGATGCAGACTCTCAGTAATGACCTCAACATCTCGGTTTAAAGTAAGATTGGTCAGGTCATCTCGATGAAGTTGGCCAGCCCATGATTTCAACCAGTTATCCGTTGCCACAGGATCTTTAAACATATGAGCAGTTGCAGCCATGAGGTGAGACTTCCCTTGCCCTCGTGATCCTATAAGAACAACGGGTCTAGCTTTGCCTGGTTGCAAGGCTTCTATGGTTTTTAGTAAATCAACAGACGGATATGTTATGCTTAGAAACTCTTCAGCACTTTTATCTAACGCGCCAGTACCTTGACGGTTAGTAAAATCAACCATCGTTCCTTTTAATTTCTTACCACTAAACTCTTGACGTAATTTTAAATTCAACATTTTTTAATCCTCTCTATCCGCTGCGCCGCCGGCTTCTACCCAAGCGTCGACCTGTTCTTTTTTGAACTTCCATAGGCGTCCCATTCGATGTGATGGCATGCCGTGTTTGTCGATCCATTTGTAAATGGTATCTTTACTGACCCCAAGATACTTTCGGATTTCATCAACTGAAAGCCAGCGGCCGTTTACTTCTGCTATTTCGCTGGTTTTTGTTGGCGGTATTCCTTTTTCCAAAAGGCCTCAGTTGCAATAATTGTTTTAAACCGTAGGTTCACCAATGATACCTTTATTTTTCTACTAGCGCTACAGAGCATTAAACTGGAAATCAAGTTTTTATTGCCGATAAAAACAGATCAAACACGGTTTAACCTGATATTGCCGGACAGACATTCAGCATGATTGCTTACCAGACTCCTATCAGTTTCAGGCATGGTTAAAATTTGTCGCTGAGAATAAATTGATCAGGTCTGCAAATTACTCACTTTTAAGAAACAACGGTTTTGGAGTTACCAGAATCGGCGGCAGGTTCTCATGAAGAAAAATCGCTTTTTTGGGTAACGTGCGAATCTGATCAGCATTTAGTAAGTTTTCTTCTGGGCGGTGTATTGATGTCGGGTTTGGGTCTGGCCGAAGTTTGGATTTCCCAATGGTGCGCTCAAGCATGGATGCTGTTTCGATGTCCATTCATGAAAAATATAATTTGCTTGCAATTCCTCAATCAAGGATCGTTTTTGCTCCACACTTTCAATATGTTGCTTCCAGCTGGCTTAGGGATTGAAGGATGATTGAGACGCTAGTGCGGTACTTACGCACAGTCGTACAGATTGTTTCGAAGTTTCCTATACGGTATTGCGAGAACTCATCAAGCAATAGGTAAATGGGAGGAGCTTTCTCATCACATTTTTTCATGATGAACTCAAACAGCTGGCTGTAAAATAGACTCAGCAGGAATGCGTAAAAGCCAACTTGGGTTTCTTTTACCAAAACGTAGCATACAACCTTGTTCTTTCTCAGCTCGGAGAAGTCGATTTCATTAGATGAGGTTAGTTCTGCAATTTCCGGGTTTCCAAGCATTTTGATTGAAGTCTGCGCAGTTGCTACAAAGCTGAGGGTCGTCTTTTCGTTACCTGAAATGAAGCCTTTCCGTTCTCAAAATGTCGCTTCATCAGCATATTTCATGACTATTGGCTCAATGGGTTTACCATCGTTCCCATAATCGTTTAAAAGGCGTTTTAAGCTACCTAGATTTTGGCTTTCAAGAGGCCCATTTTTAAGAGTTTGGAGTAGGATCAAAAGAATACGTTCAGCCCCCATAGACCAAAATGGGTCTTTGTCATTCGGAAATGCAGCTTGAACAATAGTGTGAGCCAATTGCTGAATTTCTGTGTAACTATTGGCTAAGGCTACGGGGTTGTATTTCAGGCTTTGACCAAATTCGATTAAATTTAATTGGCGAATTTGGAAACCTTTTTTCTTCAAGATGTGACTGGTTTTAGCAAACAGCTCTCCGCTGAGGTCAGTCACCACCATTGAACAATCTAGGGAAAGCATATTTGGGGTGATGAAAGATGTCGTTTTTCCTCCTCAAGTTTTTGCGATCACTGCACAGTTCTTAAAACTATTTGCATGGGAAAGGCGTTTCCTTTTTCCATCAATCAAAAGACCTTTATTCCTTGGGTGAAAAAGTCTGAATGATTCCCATGGATTCATCCAGCGGGCGGATTTCGGTTGAGGGGCGAAGGCCAAGAAACGGAAAAAAGCCCAAACCAGGTTGGTTTGGGTGATTTTCAAAAACATTAAGATTTCGGCAGCCAACCACAGTCCTACAAGTCCACCGATCAGATGCAACATTGTTAAAATTATTGGATCAAACATAGACTTGTTGTTAAAGGTTAACGTTCAAGGCTTGTTTGTTTTTGTTTATAAAGGGCCAACTGAGATTTTCGTTGTTGGATTCTAGCAATGCGCGCTTGAAACTCTTCAAAAGCTACTTCCACCCCCAGGGTCTTGAAACGAAATCTTCTCCCTTTTTTATTTCTTACTCAAGCTCTCTTTCAGCGGCAATAGAAGATAAGTCAAATCTCCTTTAGATTCTGTTTTAGTTCCTCCATATCAAAGCATTGATCGAATGCTATTGTAACCGCTTCTGCAATTTGATCTGATTGGCTGGGCTTTGATTCCCCGCCTAGTGCGAAGGTTTTTTTGAGGATAGTTTGGTTGTAAACGGGTTCCTGGCAGAGCCCTGGATAACTTTCCAAGCAGAGCGCCTCAACCTCCTTTTGGATACGAGTAAACTCTTTCTTTGAAATGCGTTTGCGTCTTTTACCTCCAACCTCATTTGCGCTCACTACCAGGTGTAGGTGAATATGCCGATCAGAACGATGAATTCTTCCCCGAGCCATATGGTTTGGCGCTCTTTTATCAAGATAGGCGTTTGCTAGCTCTATTAAGGCTTCCTGAGCTCACCAATCATCGATATATTCATGGCGTTTGATTGATATTACCTCGTGGTATAGCCAATTACCTCATTTTCTTTCAGGTAGGAATGAAGCGTTTTTCCGAAACTCAGCAATGATCCCTGTCTCAGAAGTTGAGTAGAGATTCCTCTCAAAGGTATTTCATCCTTCCCTGTTAATGTACTGGACCAGCTGAGCGAAAGAAGGACTCTTTCGGGCCATTGATTTAATTATCATGGAATTTTTGAGTTATGAAATTGCTCACAGAGTTTTCTAGAGACTGCAGGTTAGACATCACCTCTTGGTGATCGATACTTCCATAGGTGTTTGCTTGTCTTGCGAGCTGATTGAGGTTGTTACCGATTCAGCGGAATACATGGATTGCTTCTCTGAGCGACTTTTCAAGACCAACTGGATAAAACGGCTTTTGGGCAAGGTACGCGAAGATCGAGGTAGCGGCGAAAGCTCAAAGACTTTTTCCCTCTTCTTGGGCCAAGGCCAACAGTTGTTGATGCTGTTCTTGGCTCAAGGTGATTGAAACGCGTTTGTTTTGGTAGCTTTGGCGGTAGGCTTTCATGTATTCTTTACGGTCCATCGGATTCAATTTAGATTTTAAAAGGGTTCTAGGTCTCCTAGCAAGTTAGGCAAAGCCGATGCTCTGTTCGCTGCGAATAGGCAAACTTGCCGGGGCTCAAAGAGCCCCGATAAGGGCCTAGTATTCGCTTGTGAGCATGATGGTCATTACGCGGCAGGTCTTTTCAGGATCGACCGGATTCACTGATCATTCAGTCAATTCTTTATTCCAGTAGTCGATTTTGAAATAGAACTTCTCATCATCGGCTTCGATCACGCCGAAATCATGTTCGCCATAAGGGTCGTTGCCTGAGTCCCAGTCGTTATAAGTTTGGATTTGCTGGAAGACTTTTTGTTGGGTTTCAGGCTCCAAACAGTGGAAGCCTTGGGTGCAGACCACCTTTCAGCCAAAAAAGGTTGTGCGGAATTGGTCGTTGAGCCTGGCGATTTGTTTTGAGAATTCGTCGGCCATTTGCTCTGGATTGTTCATAAGGGGTTCGGTTAGAAATAAAGCGCCTTCAGGCAGGCCCAAAAGGCCCAAAGTTACCAGGGGGCCGGTCACAAATTTTTGGAACAAAAAATTTGACGGGCACCCGCTTTGGGCAAACTAGGCCGGACTGAAAAGGGGGTTATTTAACCGAATCCTTGGGTAGATCGAGCAGACAAATGACGCGACAACTGATCAAATGAGTCAAAGGCAAGACCTGAGATCGTCTAACTTTTCTGAAAAGGTAGGGCAAAGGAGAGGTTACTTTCTTTTGGGGCCTGGGCTTGATCACCCAACGGATTGGGCCTTTTTGAGACTGAATAACGGTTATTTCGCAGGTTGCGGCTTCAATGGTGATGGTTTCAGTGGCTCAGGCTTCGATCAGATTTTTGAAATTCATAATGCTAGGGTTAAAAAATGGTGCAGTCCAATGGCCAGCGGCTTCAAACGTTCCTCGCGCGGGTCTTCGAGTGGCCGGTGGTTCGTTGGACTGCTCTGAAATTATATTGAAAAATTGTCAGAAGTCAAATTTGTTTTTTAATTCAATATGTTAATTCAATTTTTTCTTAAAAACCAAAAACCGCCCTCTTAGCCTTTTTATATCTTTAAACCTTTAGCGGGTTGTAAATTGGCTTAGGGCTCCCATCGCTGGCCGAAAAGGGCCACAAATTTGGGGTGAAAGACCACGTTTTTAGGGTGAAAACACCACAAATTTGGGGTCTGTAAAGACCACAAAACTTGACCCAGGTGGTTTTTGGAATAGAATGGTTTCGATTTATCCTTAATCCCAAAATCATGGAAGCAAAAGAACCTAAGTTGAGAGTGGTCCGCCACAACGATCTGATCCATTCCCGCTTTGCTTGGACCTTGGAGGAATTGCGTCTGGTGCTGTTTCTGCTCGCAAAAATTCAGGTCTGAGACGATGAATTCACCACTTATCGCTTTGCGATCAAGGAGTATGTTTCAACCTTCGACCTGAAAAGCAAAGACTCCTACGCCAAGGTTCGTCAGGTTGCTAAAAACCTGATGAAGAAAGTCATGGAGATTCCCTTGGAGAACGGGGACTTTTTGCAAGTCGCTTGGTTGGCTTCAGCCAGGTACTATACCGGGCAGGGGGAAGTCGCTGTGACCTTTGCCCCTGCGTTAACGCCTTACCTTCTTCAGCTCAAATCCAAATTTACATCTATCGAGCTTAAGCACATTTTAGCCTTCAAGTCGCTCTATTCGATCCGTATCTACGAGCTGATGAAGTCTTGCCTCTTCAGAGGCGGTATTGAGATCGAGATGGAGGAATTGCGCGAGATGTTTGGCTTGGAAGCCAAACTGAAGAAAGCCAGCCAATTCCGTGAACGTGTCTTAGAAAAGGCCAAGCAGGAAATCAACGAGCACTCAGATTTGGTGATGAATTTTCAAGAACTCAAAGTGGGCAGAAAAATTGGATTTATCCGATTTTCTGTGGCCACTCACAAACAAGCCGCAGGGTTGTTTGATCAATTGGTGCAAATTGGGGTTCATCCAGGCAAAGTCAGGACAATGTTAAAGGAGCATTGAGAAAGCCATGTCTGAAAAATTTTTGAACAATGGAAGCCTTGGATTGCAGCCCGTAAATTCCCCAGTGGAAGCCCGATGAAACGTCCTGCGCTCTTTTTGGCCAAGGCGATCTGAGAAGGGATCACCGAGAACGAGCATGAAAGAATCCTGCGCCAAAAAGAGATCAAAAAAGTTGATCATCAAATTGAGGTCAAGAAAGAGCAGCTATCTGCTGAGCAGATAGCTTGGGCTTGAGCCGATGTGAAAGCCCGTCTGGGACTGTTGACGGCCAAACTGGGGCAAGTTTACTCGCCCTTTCAAAATCGGACCGAGTCAAAAAGGCTGGCCTTTGGTCAGACTTTGGGCGAGGTCTTAGATTTGTGAACTTTTGCCAAGGCGGTAGTGGCCGCCATTAAGCTGGCAATCCAACAAAAAAAATAAGACTGGGCGATGCCCAGCCTTTTGTTATTCTAGCCTGCTGATAAAGGCTTGAAGAAGAGCACTCGGTTCTTCAACCTTTTTGGCTATCGTAAGAGCCTCTTCACCTCTGTCAAATTGCGAACACATGTAATTTCAATAAACGTAGATATCGGTGCTGTTACAGATGTCGATAGCAAGCTGGTCTTCGATTTCTTGGCGAGCCTGTTGAAGAATGTATTCGTAAGCAAGGCCGCAAATATCTAAACGGTCGAACTCAACCCCTGTATCCAGCGCGAATTCCTCGACGTAGCTCGAAAAATCGTTAAAAGAAACTCTAGCCTCCTCTAGCAGTTCAGCCGCTGCTTGCAGGTCAAGATAACCGAAAGGCAAAATAGAACGCATTAACTCGTTCACTGATTCATTTGAATTCATAAGCAAATGATTAAGAATAAATAGTAGGCAAACAAGCCTGTGCTTGCAGGATCAAAAGGTCGGAGGGCTTGTCAAAGGCGGTAGCCGGACTTGTTTTGCGAGTGCCTGAAGGGCCAGGGAGCAAAAAAGTTTGACCAGCCCGGAGCTTTGATACAATAGCCAGGGCTTGTTGGTTGTCCCCTGGTGGGGTTAAGGGGTAAACATCGAACGCAGAATGGCCAAGGCGTTGGCCAAGGTTTTTGGGTGGATGGTGCCAAGACGGTGTACTAAACGACGTTTATCGAGCGATTTGATCTGGTCTAAGGCAATCTGCCCTTCCTTCTTTTGGAAGGTGCAGGAGGGCCTAAAAGGGGCCTCAAATCCCTTGGTAGTCATCGGGGCTAGGATCACTGTTCGAAGTCCATTGAGTTCGTCTGGACTAACGACCAAGGCGGGTCGAGTTTTTTGGATCTCTGACCCGACCGATGGATCAAAAGAGACCAGCCAGACTTCTCCTTGTTTGACTACCACTGAAAGTCCTCAATCCCGTCTTCCAGCCCAGCTTCGCTCCATTCGCTGTCGCCTTCAACCTGTGCGATCTTCGCGGCGGCTTCGGCCCAGCCTTCCCGGGGGGAATGTTTACACGGCTTGATGAGAATGGAACCGTCTTTTTTCATTTCCATTTCCACCGAGTCAGAGAATTCCCCTTCTTTGAGCCATTGCGCTGGCAACCTTACGGCTAAGGATTGGCCGTTTTTAAAAAGCTTTGCTTCCATCTTTACCTTAATTGTATAGACTAGGTATATACTATCCAAAAGTCACTCTAAAGTCAAGACCTCCCCAAATCGACGTTCGGGGAGGCTATGCCTTAAGCGGTTATCTGTTCGAAAATGAAAGCCAAGTCATCCTCTACCGAAAAGCATGTCAGGTCCCATTCGATATCACGGCTATACTCAGAAAAAGATTTTCGCCATATATTTTTTCAATTCTTCAGATTCCATTTCCTGAAAACTATATCGATCATACCATTCGATTCTTCGGTATCTTTTAAAAAATTGATACCCGTTGTAATCCCACATAGATAATGATTGGTCGAAGCTCCAAGCATGCGACATAGGTGGGTAAATTTCAGCTTCTTCAAGAATATCTGTCTTTTTCAATCGCTCTACTTCAGTATTTAGTTCATTGATCTCTTTTGTATTTAGATCAGGATTCACATACTCATTTGAACAGTCTTCATCGGTTTGTTGTTGAGGCAAGGCGTCAAAACCATCGTCGAGATCGAAATCGTTGTCAAAAGCACTTTCAAGCTCTTCGATTTGCCTTTCGATCTGCTCCTGTTCAAGCAAATATCGCTGTTCTGCTTCCTCTTGTTTAAGCTTGTCTGTTTGAATGATCTGTTTCAGCGGATAGTTCACTAGCCTTTTAGAACTTTTCAACTCAAGTCGATACAGGAACCTTGATTTAATAAAGTCAACATAGTCTTCAACATGGTGCCAGCAATCCCACAAGGAAAACTTGTTGATTCTATTAAATATATTTTCGAAATATTGGGATCTCCGAATTTTGGCAGTATGAGACTTTCTAAACTTTTCAACCAAGTCGGCAAAATTGTCTTTTTCAGTTGTCCATGGGGACCAATTATTCACCTTTTTGATATGAAGAAGTATATTGAAAATAATTGATTTATCAAGCGCACTCATGCTTGCATTGATTTTTGAAAATAAATAATTAGAAATCTCTGAAAAGAGTTCTATAGGTTTCGGCATTAGCGCTAGAACACACAGGCTGAATTGATCGTCTTTCTGCATAATGCAACGTAGCATTTGGATGAGCTGTGCCTTGGTAAAATTTTCTGAAGCTAAAAATATTAATGTATTAGCCTTAGTATGAAACGCGACGATTTGGCAGAATATGTCGACAGCTTGTTGAACTATTTGCTCGTTTTCGCTTGAAAAGAGCATCTGGGCAAAGCCTAAGCTGTATATTTTAAATTTACTGATTTCATATGGAAATTCTCTTAGTAGCTTGAGGAGCCGTAAAAGCATTTCGTCATCTTCAATTGATTGGAAAATTGCGAGTATTTCCCATGATTCAGCCCAGCCATTAAAAATGAGACAATAAAGGGCATTGATGGTTTCGTTTCGATTAAACTCACCTTCGCAAATATATTCAATTAGAAGTTCTCTTGATTTACTCATCTTCTTCAACGGCCCATATTTACTTCCAAATTCTACCGCTAGTTGATTAAGATCTCCCATTTCTAACTGCAGAAAATGCTTCCAGACTTCAGGAGAAAAGAAAGTGGAGTTAGAAGCGTAGAATTTCGTACAAAAAAAGTCGTAAAACACAGCACGCCATCTCTTTAGCTCACTTACCTCAATTTTAAAGAACTCTTCGCTAGTAAACCCACCGCATCTGCTTAGATACTTTAATGCGTCTAATCTTGCGTCCTCCTCAAATTGATCGTCCGTTGCAAACCTCAGAAAAAGAGCCCTGTCTCGATCCCTGCCCAAATTGTAGTTTTTTCTTGCGCTGTCTGGATTTGATAGAAACACAGCTAGTTTATGAAATTCACCGTCTTTAAAGCTGTATTTTTCAGCTCTGTGATCATAGGTGGAATCTTCCTCAACTATTTGTTTTTCCTTGTTTATAAGTTGAATAAACCCATTGGGATTACGTAAAAGACTAGTCTCAGGCTTGGCTTCTGCAGCATTTCTAGCTATTTGGTTCTGTTGTTGAACAATAGACCTTAAGTGATCAATGTTCACGTCTGGATCTAAAAGAAGTTCAAGGGGTACCCCTATAAAATCAGCAAAGGCGACCTCGTAACCTATCCGAATTCCCCTTTCCATTTCCCACTTCTTGTAACCTTCAACCGTAACCGGTGACAAAGGTTTCTTTCTGTTTAATTTGTCTTGTTCGGCTAATTTTAATATGTAGTGATTAAAACTATGTCCTCCATGGAACCTCCCGTGAAAAAGTCTATCTAACCGCTTCTGATATACTTTCGACTGCTTGATTTTTTGCTTGGGTATACCTTCCGTAAACGAAATCTCCCTATATTCGTCTTCCCTTAAGTTTTCCAGTGCCTTTTCATAATCCTGAAGGGATTCGTATTCCTCAAAACCAATCAAGTCTTCAAATTCAATTCTCATAATTGTTTCACGAATTATTTTTAAATTTTTTCTTGATTCAACAATTTTTGCCGATTTCACCATTTTTTGTCTTTTTCTGTCCGAATGCGTCCGTGAGTTTCGCCCCAGGTGGGATAGATTTGATTTACAGCAAAGGTTTAGCCGCACCTACTAGACCTTCATCAAAGGCTCAATCATAGGAGATCATATATGATTTTTAAACGGAAATCTAAAAATACCTTTCCTGCAGAATTTGGAAAAGGGCTGAGTAAAGATTTAATGGGGCAAATAGATAGACGTTTTTCCAAGATATTTGAAGAAGCTGAAAAGCACGGTCAAACAGCTGTCCCTCTTGAACAAATCGAGCTAGATGCTTTGAAAGCACCGACGCAAATCCTTGTTCAAGGATACCAGTCAGAAATCAAGTCCGACTTCGAATACCTTAAAGATCAAGAGACTCGGCTCATACAGTTACTTAATGAGCCCTTAGACCTTCAAAAAACCGAGGGGTTCTTTATTACCGAAGCAGGTAGTTTGTTTGATGCGCTCAAACGCCTTCGGTCAGCTCCAAATTCCGTCAAACCTACCAAACAAAGGGATAATTATGAATTACGCGATGAATAATAGTAAATTGATTGAGCAGAAGGTTGCTGAAGCAAAGCAATTTATCGCTGTTCAGCTATATTGGGCTAACTTTGCCCTAATTTTAGGGGCTATCAGCTTTTTTTTGCTAGCTAGTCTTGAATTCTACTTAGCCAACTCCTTCATGCTCCAAAATGCTGAAAATGCTCTTGGCGTCGTACCAACGGAAATGAAAGTGGCAATTTTCTTTAAGTCTTTGTTGTCCGTTGCTCCTCTAGTGCTTTTAGAGCTTGGACTTGTGAAGGTCTTCTATAAAGAGATTCGCTATCTTCTGTATGGGGTCAGTGTTGGTTTGGCCATTTACTTCATATTAGCATTTGGACAATCGCAGATGATTTTAATGGCAATAAAATCAGTGGATCAGAACTTTACTCCCCCGGCTAGCAACCAGGTTGCCCTGGCGTTTGGACTTGAAGAGTCAATAAAGGGAGAGTCTTCGGTTGAAAACTTAAGCGATTCAGCGCGAAGCAAAATAAGCAAAGAGGCCTTTGTGAATTCTTTAACCGCCCAAAGCCTGACCGCTTTTTTGGCTGTAATGGGCTCCTGTTTCGCCGCTGAATTGGTCTTTTTTGCTGTACGCAAAAAAGGATTGGTTAAGAGAGCCCAGGCTTATTTGGCTCTCTACGGTGAGTATGAGCGATGCATCAAAGAGAAATGCATAAGGCAGGAAGAGCTTGATCATATAATATCTTCTCTCGGGGCCTACCAACGGGCAGCGCAAGATCGAGTGATTTCAGCATATCTAGACGGTTTAGGGGCACTACGATGGCGCGTTCATCGCTATCAAATCTATATCAATAAAGAGAGTAAAGGCGAGTTATCTAGACTTCAACAATTGCAGACCTACTACTTGCGAAAGGTGTGTTTTGTTGATGTCGAGGATACTAAAACACGCATCGAAGAAGCCTTGGATGGATTATCCACTTTAGTACTAGTAAATCCAGAGGGCCTAAAACGCATTGAATATAAGCCCGAAACCAACCCAACCCCTTGGGAATCCTCAATGGATTTCAAAAGACAACAAGAAGCAGAAGAACCTGACGAGCATACTACAACCTAGCAGACAACTACATAAACGGAGAACACAATGAGACATTTAATCCGCATTCTACTGTTATGCACGATAGCAATGTTCAGTTTCACCACCATATATGCAGGTGAACCAATGAATTTATTCATCGCTATCGATACCTCTGCAGGCAATGCCCATCTTGAGCAGAAATCTGTTGCAGCCAGACTCGGAAAATACATAGCCGAAAAGACTAAAGAGCTGCATTTAGGCTCACAGGTGGAGGTATGTTTCTTTGGTTCAGCTGGAAAGGCAAGAAACCCGATGAAATTCACTTACCAACTTTTAAATAGAGTGGGGCAGAAGCCCCAAGAAGTTGCCGGTCAGATTCAAAACCTCACCGCCATGCTCCCTGAGCTTGTACAGAGAAAAAAGCTGAAAGTCCAAAGCACAACCAACCTGGTGAGTTCCCTTCAGATTATGGGGCAAAGAATCAACCGCTCTGGAAAGACGCGAATCATCATCCTGTCTGATATGCTCGAGTTTAGCCAGGCGGGAAACTTAATTCCTCTGCAAACGGGCAAAAAGGGAGCCTGGCTCACACCAGCTCCAAAAGGTTTTTTAGAAGGGATTGAGGTCATAGCTTTAGGTGCAGGCAATACTTTGACAAGCCCTCAAGCAAATCAACGTCTTCGCCAGATTTGGGAAGCCTACTTTAGGCGAGCTGGGGTGTCGAAGTTCACCTACCTAACCGATTACTAGGAGAAATTGATGTCTTCACCAGAAATCTATTCCCGAAGCGGTGTTCTCTTCATTGAGAACACCATTAGGTTGTTTGTTTGTGATGAAAAAAGGCAAGTGGTGGCCCATATCGAGGTTCTTGATGGGGCCTATCATATCAAGGCTCCTGATGGAACAGCCCTGTCCAGCGTTGCCTATGGTAGTGTTCAGGAAGCCCAAAACGCAGTGATTAAAATCCGCCAACTGGTGCTGCAAAAGGAGTTGAAAGAAAAGGAGACTGCCCGACTGATCGACGAGTTAAAGACGATTCGGGGACGAAAAAAAGGCCTAATGCGGAGATTTTTTAAACTCTAAATAGAGCTCTAGGGAGAAATTGACCATGAACTATCTCATTGAAGTTATAACAACAGTAGCAACCATGGCTCTGGTGACTTGGGTGATTTTGGAGATCCTAGAGTCCTTCGGCTTTTCCAAAAATGTCTTTCGGCTACCCGTTAGCTGGATCTTTAGAATTGCTGGTCGTTTTCTAAAGGCTCTGTTCAAAGCTCTTGGATGGTTCGTCAAACACCTATTGAGACTTCCCTTTGGCACCTCAAGGACAAATGGCTTCATCAGTCGAAGAGACAAAAGTCTTCGAGGTAAAGGGTTGAGAGTTGCTCATAAGGCTCACATCAGCCTTGAAGCTGCATTTGCCGGGACCTTGACGGTGGCCGCAAGTGGCTCAGGCAAATCGGAGTCAGTGATCATCCCTGGGATTCTAAATCTCGCCAGTCAGAAAAACCCTCCTTGCCTAGTGATCACCGACCCAAAAGGAGCGCTGTTTGATGCAACCTCTGGGTTCCTTGAAAAACAGGGTTACAGAATCAAGGTCATTTCACCTGCACAGATTGCCACAAGCAATCGGTTTAATCCCTTGGCTGGGCTTTCGACTATCGCCGAGTTTAAACAGCTTGCTGATGCCCTGCTCCTTGCTGCTGAGTTTGAAGGCCATGGAGAATCCATCTGGTCAAAGGCGGGAAAAGACTTGGTGACCATGATGATTACCCTAATCAAGAGACTGCCTAACATGGAAGATCACGCCCTTCATAACGTACTTAAGATGGTTCGACTGGCCAACTCCGGTGAATTGGATGGGCTCTTTGCTGCTTATGCCGATGAGGAGTTGATGACCAAATACAAGAGCTTTACCCTCAAGAACGAAGAATACCAAGCAGGGGTGATCTCTAATGCGGAAATGATGTTGGAAAGATTCGAAGACCCTGACTTAGCCGCACTCATGGCCCATGATGATTTGGAGTTGGAAAGCTTCAGGACTGGTGAAAAACCAGTTGCTATCTTCATGATCTTCCCTGCTGAAAAAGCCAAGTATTACGGGTTTTTAGCCTCACTTTTGTACCAGCGAATTTTTGATCTTTGTTCTTCTAGGATTGACCCAAATGACCGGGATGTTTTTTGCTTTTTGGAAGAATTCACCAACTGTCCAAAGATTCCTAATTTTATCAACTACCTGACCTATATCCGCCAGTTCAGGGTTTCAATCAATATCTACACCCAAGCCGTCTCCCAAATCCAAAAAGTATACGGTAGTGACGATTGTAAAACGATCCTTGATGGTGCTTGTGCTACAAGGCTCTACCTTGGCCAGGGAATCGGCGCGACCGATGCGAAAGAGCTGTCCTTTCGTTTAGGACAAGTCACCAAGCAAGAGAAAGAACGCACTTCAGCCTATTCTCTGATGAAACCGGAAGAACTAGAGCAGCTAGATATGAAAAAGTGTCTACTGCTTCAGCGAGGTCTTCCGCCCGCTTTACTCAAGAAGAGACACTACAAGTCCTACCGCTGGACCTTTAAAAAATGGGCTATTTTAGAGCCTTACCAACCCCCCGTAAGGGAATTTGCCCCCTTGTCCTTTGTGGACCTACAGAATTTTCGAGTCCCAGAATCAGAAGAGCCAATGGTTGAGGCTATTTCTGAACAAGAAGAAACCATGGAGGAAAGCTTTCAAGAGCAAGACGTTGCCACTGAAGGGGATCAGGAGAGCGCCGGCACCGATATTGGAGAGGAAGATGAACAAGTATAGAGATATCCTCGATCAGATTCCAGAGGAGCATTCAAAGACAGCGACTAAAGAAAAATCTCCAGTCGCTCAGAAGAGAAAGTGTAAAGTCTCGTTAGATGATGAGGAATGGGCTGAGCTAGAGGCGGCGGCTGAGTATCACCATATGGCGGTAAGTGCTCTTTTGCGAACGGGCACCTTTGCCTATCTGAGGCAAAGCTTTGTGATTCCCGATCCAGAGCGATTAACAGAGTTGCAATATTTGCTGGCCAAGAGTGCATCAAACATCAATCAGCTGGTTCGCTATAGCCATGAGCGAAAAGCTTTAACTGAACAGACCATTCACGAACTCATGTTTGAGATCAAACAGATGTCTCAGGCTGTTGAAAAGGCACTTAAGGAGCCAAGAAGGTTGAAGTGATCATAAAATCGATGTCTAGGAAACAAAGGGGCTCTTCATATCACAAACTCCTCGCCTACATCAGTCGAGGGTCAGAAGACCGCTTTTTTGAAGGGTGGAACGCGATGGATTATTTTATTGATGAGCAAAAGGCGCTGGAAGGGCTGGAAAGAAACGAAAGCTATGTGGGCTCAAAGCGAAAAGGTCGAGTTCGGTTTTACCATGAGGTTTTAGCTATTCACCCGGATGACCCTTGTGAAAACCCAGAGGTAACGATGAAGGAATTCGCTTATGAGTATTTAAAGAGACGATGCCCTGACGGGCTAGCCTACTTTAAATTGCACCTTGGTAATGGCAAGAAGCCCCATCATATTCACTTTTTGGTTTCCGGCAATAAGCTAGCCTCTCTGAGAGCTTTAACTCTAAAAAAGGCCGATTTTGCCCGAGTGAAGCAAGAACTCCAGAACTATCAGATGAAACACTATCCCGAGATGAAACAAAGCATCGTTAACCTGGAAGGCCAAGGCCCCAAGCGGGACTTTATGCCCGTAGAAGATAATCCGGTTCGGCTACGACTTTTAGCCGAAGGACAAGAGCTTGAAAAAGACCCAAGGCTTTTGGTCCGGGCGATTGTGAAACAGGTGCTTCAACGCTCTTTGGACGTGGAAACAATCAAGCGCTCATTTACACAAGAAAAGCTGAAGCTATTTAGAAGGCGGGACGTGCTCTGGATTAAAGATCTGAGCGTACATCCTCCACGTCGGTTTAAAATTTCTCAGCTCGGACTTGAGGGCACGTTGGAGCAAACGCTCCAACGGGTTCTACCTGTCGAGCAGCGTAAGCAAGCTTTGAAGAATGTTCGCCAAGATCGGGAAGCACAAAAGCAAAGCCTAAACCTAGATCAGCGGCAAATCCAACTTCAGATGATGAGGCTAGAACGACAACTTCAGCTGAATCCAAAGGATGAGCAAGCAAAGAAAGAGTTGATGAAGTTAAAGCACGCAGCCAGCCAGAAATTGAAACCTGGCATTCTGCATTGAAAGGGGTCTGGGGAAGTTCCCCAGCAAGATCGGAAGCAAAGTGGCCCTAAGGGACACGGCTTCCAATCTTGCTAGCGAGCACTAGATTCATAAATGCATATATTGAAATATTTACTCAGGCTAAATTAAACGGAAAAACAAAAGCGTTTGGGATTGGAAAATGACTCTCAGGATCGAAGACTTACCGGAACATTTAAGACCTAAAGCAGAGGTGCCTGAGGAGGCGATTGAATCTCTGATGAAGGCTTTAGATCTATGGATGTCTAAAAATCACCCTGGGATCAAAGTCTACACGATTGCTGAGGTCGCTGAAATTCTCAAGTGCTCAGAAAGGACTGTGAAAGGGATAATCCATTCTAAGAAGGAACTTCAGTATTTCCTTGTCGGGAAAGAGATCCGAGTGGCTCATGAAGCCCTTTCTGAATATATCAAAAACAAGCAGCGCCCGACCGTGTTTGATACGGATCTTTTGCAATGAGTTGCTTTGCTTTTGCTCCAAAATATGAGACATTTTAGGGGCATCACTTGGCACCCTGCAAAAAACCAAGAGGTGTATTATGAATCAAGTTTTACCAACTGGGTATGATCCCAAGTGTTCGATTTATCCAAGGCAGTTAGCATCAGGTACGAAGTATTATCTGTCATACTATCTTCCAGGGGAACCGGCTATCCGCATGTGCCGACCATGTGCGGAAAAGAAAGCCGATGCGAAACGAATCATGGTGATCAAAGAGAAACAGCTTTTAAACGGACTTTTCGATGAAAAGGATCGCAAAAAGCTGAATCTACCCGAAATTATTTCACCGCAGGGAAACAGGCTCAGCCTTGATCAGGCCATCAAGCTTTATTGCGAGCTGACCGGCCCAAGTAAGCAAGTAAAAGTTGCTTATAACGATCGGGTAAGTTTAAACAAAGATTTTTTGTTTTTTAAGGATTTGGGTCGAGCATATATCGATGAGGTAACAGCCTTGGACGTGCAACTCTACTTGAATCATTTATCAGCTAAGGGGCTAGCGGAGGCTACTTGTCGTCATGCGATGATTAATATCCGGAAACTCTATAACTGGCTGATTCTAGAGGCGGAAATTTTTGAAGGGAAAAACCCTGTTTCCAGGCGGATTAAGATCCCGAAAAAGGGCGGCCTTGTTCGGGATAGATTGCTGTCTGAAAGCGAAGCGAAAGCTTTGCTTTCGGTTAAAAAGGAAGATTTAAAATCAAACGTTAACACAGCACCCATTTGGGATATCGTCAGGCTTGCGCTTTTTACAGGTGCTCGGCTTGGTGAATTACTTCATTTGGAGTGGGGCGACTTAGATCTAGAAAAAGGAATTTGGACTTTGAAATACAAGCCCAATTGCCCATCTTCAACTGGTCTTGGCTGGCAGCCTAAGTGGAATAAGTCCCGGAGGATTATTCTGTTGCCTGTTGCTACACAACTGCTACAGGAGCTACCTAGGTTAAAAACCTATGGTTACTTCAAAGAAGTGCAACCTGATGGCAGCGTTAAACAGGTTAGGAAGCCTGGAAACTTCGTGTTTGCTAAGCGTTTGAATACGTGCCCTGCAACGGGGAAGTCTGGTGAGTTTTACGCCCGAGTTGATCGAGTGGATAAATCATGGGCTACCTATAGAGCATTGGCAGGTGTTGAAAATCTTCAGATCAAAGACTTAAGGACGTATTTCAATCATCATCTTCGCAAGCTTGGCTTCTCTTCAAAAGAAGCAGGAGCCTATCTTGGGAATTCTGAGGAAGTTAATGAAATGCACTATTCTCCCGTATCGGAAGTAGAGCTTCGTAGAAAACTTGCTTTGATGAGTGAAGAAGAAGTGTTTGAGTTACCGTAGCAAATTTTAATTTGCTGCTACATACCCGCTACATGACTAGTATTTTCATGTAGTATGAATCGGCGTAAAGCCTTATGGAATATGGTCGAGGCGGCGAGATTCGAACTCACGACCCCTTGTCCCCCAGACAAGTGCGCTACCGGGCTGCGCTACGCCTCGACTATTTTTCTGAACCCTAACCCTACCCAGCAGCCCTGGGTGCTGTCAACCTAGGGCATATTAAAACATCACTTGAATTGGCCTTCATTTACGGTCACATACCTAAAATTCATATTTACATTACATTAGCAACAATCCGCTTTGCTGCGCAACCAGCTTCCTATCAAACAAGGAAATCCGTTACTTTACAAAGCCCAACAGCCTGCACAGTGGTAAATTTCCCCAAATAGGGATAGAGTAAAGGCGTTCTTACACATTCTACAACCTGTAAACTCAAAACTCACCTTTTTTTGCCATGACTACCTCCTACCAAACGAAACTTAGATCCCTGGGGAACCCTCAGATTGCGCAGCACAGCCAAGGGTTCTTTAAAACTGGGGTAGGCGAATATGGGGAGGGAGACCTGTTCTTGGGCATACGAGTTCCGGTTCTACGAAAATTTTCTAAGGAACTATACTCAATCTCCCAAGAGGAAATACAATCCTTCCTAGACTCCAAGTATCATGAAGAGCGAATGGTTGGGTTGCTTATTTTGGTGAATCAATACACAACAGCAAACGGGGCAGCAGGGCAGGACAAAGCCTATCAATTTTACCTCAAAAACTTCCCAAGAATTAACAATTGGGACCTCGTCGACATGAGCTGCCCAGCGGTCATCGGTCATTACCTTTTCTCAAAAGACAGGAGCCTTCTTGACCAGTGGGCCCTATCTGAGCGTCTTTGGACCCGCAGAATAGCTATCATTTCCACACTATATTTCATCAGACAAAGTGAACTTCATGACACCTTCCGGCTCGCGCACTGCTTACTTTTCGACAAGGAAGATTTAATCCACAAAGCTGTAGGATGGATGCTTCGAGAAGCAGGAAAGCGGGACAACAAGCAGCTCACAGACTTCTTAGACCTAAGCTACGCTCAAATGCCCAGAACCATGTTGCGGTATGCCATTGAAAAACAGCCGGAACCGGTGAGGCAACAGTATTTAAAAGGGAGGAGGTAAGATAGTGCAAAAGCGCCCAGGCTGTGAGTCTAAACCACCGACAAAGAGCCTCGACCAGCGGAAACCAAACGCTAAAGATTATTCAGCCTTGCAAAGCGTTGAACCTGTAAATTTAGGACACCGTAGCCCTAAAGGTTTACAGATTAAGCGGCATCAGCTGCTAAACGAGCTTCAACTAATTCAAGAGCCTTTTTTCGAACGATGATCTTAGGGGATAGTAGCGTTTTAAGGCTTTCTTTTTCCTTTCCTTCAGGTTTTCGGGCATAGAGACCTATGCAGACCCGAAAAATCGATTGTAGACGCTTTTCAAGCAAGGTCGGGGATGAACCAGAATCTACAATATCAAGCTGCAATTGTTTAACTTCAGCCAACGCCAAGCGAACAATCAACTTTTTTGCAGCCTGAGAAAATGCCTGGCTGGCCTCTGCTGGTAAAAATTGATCGGCAATTGAATAGAACGCTTCAATCTTCTTAATTTGCTGCATCACCTTCACGCCCGACTCGGACAGAGAAGCCTGCAACTGTTTTGCTAGCCCTTTACCTAAATCTAGGGGTGGAAACTTTTTGATCCCCTGCGAAGAAAAGTCTTTAGGCCGTTCAGTTTGCCGTTGGAAGTAAGCAACCGCAATCTTTGGGTCGAAAAAGACCCAAATCTTCGCTTTTTTGGTGACAATCCCCATCACCGGTTTCTCTAAAAAAAGGAACATATCCTGTTCACCCTTAAAAAACTTAGCAAACGAAGGCCAGTTAGCATCAAGAGAAAAAGGTTTGGCAAGGTCAGCAATCTGACGATTGTCGATTATAAAATTCCAGGGACTGGAGCTAATATCGACTCCTAAAGCTTGAGAAAGCTGCTTTGAAAGACCCTCACACCCATTCAGTAAAATCGGGTGTAAGGTTTCATATATCGTCTCTTGAGGGACTCTGACTTCATCCATTATGTTCGATCGAAAATGTTTCCCCCAGTTGACCTAAAATAGTCAGAAGGTAAAAGCCCCTTTGCATCAGTTGTGGGTTCAAAAAACCCTACTGCATACAAATTAGTTCTTCAAAGGCAACAATATCGTCGCCCTTTTTAATCGGTTTGATCGTCACACCGTCAGCGGAGAGTTGGATATTTCTCAAGCTAGCGAAGGTGGAGCTGATCCCTGTGTTTGCACTACCGTAGTCAGCTGTATAGGTCCCAGTTGTACTTGTTTGGAACACAAGACGAGCATCCAAGGCACCTGCATTTGAGCAATTGATCCCAGTGGTGGTGGTCGTTGGCTGGGTGACCGTTTTATCTGAAGACCCCTGCAAGGCAGTCAACGCGAGCTTGTTTGCGCTCAAATAAGCCCCTGAAGTCGTGCCTAAGCTCGTTTTGTTTGCCGCGTTGATCAGCACTAATAACTGGTTTACCTCGACGAAACTTGCGTTACTGGTACAGGCTCCGCCGTTATCCACTTTCGCGGTAAAATCGTTTAACCCTTTTTTCAAATCCGAATCTGCCGGAAGACCTAAAGCGGTCATATCTGCGTTCAAACTTTTTAAGCTGGCAACCAAGCTATCGGTCATCGTCAACACATTGTTGGCGCTGGTGATCGTTGTTTTAAACATCTTCTGTACGTTGTCCACCTTCGCGATAACCGAACAGGTTCCCGAAAGAGTGCCTCCTGCAGCTGTCACACAACTCAACAGTGTACTTGCAGAGGCTCCGGTTGGGTCATTAATGCCTTCAAGGCCGTCACCATTCGTATCAGTCCAGCACCGGTTATTATTAATATCCAGAACATATCCTTGAATCCCCGTGCTGATTTGAAAGTAGTTGGTGCCCGTAATATCATTGGAACCGTAGTCTGCAGCGGTTTTCGGGTTGATATTGGTGAATGCCTGATTTTCTGCCTCAGACACCTTCCCGTTCCCGTCGGTATCCAACTGAACATAAGTTTCCGCAAGCATGTTTGCGAGGGTAGCAAAGTAGTGAATTTCAATATCAGCGTTGGTTCGAGACTGCCCATAGTAATAGTCGTTACTATCAGCGCTTGTACTAGCCGCTTCGCTACCCGTCCAATATCGTGCAGACTTATAGTGGGCCTTTCCTTCCCAGGAATCCCAAGTTGCTGTCCCAGGAATGCCAAGGGCGGTTCTAAAGTTATTCGAAGCCCCTTCTTTCAAGAAGTTTGAGAATAAAAACCCTGCTCTACCCAAGTAAGCACTACCCCGCTCATAGGTACTACAGCTAGCATCTTCACTCACGCTTGCGAATGATTTTTCATCTAACCGTTGGGCACAGCTTGTGTTGTTATCCGCTGAGGCGCATCCAAATAATAAGGAAACCGCCCCTAACATCACCCAAGGTAGGATTTTTGTTTTAGCTCGTTGAAACTGTTCCATGGTCTTTTCCTCGAATTCCGAAGTCGCAAGGGTGTATAAAGTGAATTAAGGGGTTTCGTTAGCTGTTTCCACAGTTCCGGCCGCAGGCTCCTCAGCCTGTTTCTCGTCCACCGGAGCAGGTTCAGTGGCCTCCACTGCGGTTGGTGCGTCCATCTCTGGTTCAGCCTTCTTCACAGTATCTTCGTAAATCGAAACTCCACAAAACGTCGGGCTTGGGAGAACGCTGTCGGTTGCCTGAGGTTTTTTGTACGCATCATAAGTTTTTACCTGGTCAAACGCAGCAAGTTGGATTTTCACATCCTTAGTTTTCAAGACCTCACAAACAGCTTCTTCTTGATTTTTCACCGCCAACACACCGACTAAGGCAGAGATGTAAGCTGAGATAAGCTGAGGTTCCTCTTGATGTCGCTCAACGCCGGCTAAGATGGCTTCTTCAAAGGCTTTATAATCCGCCCCACCAGCGACCAAACTTGGCCAAGCAGCACGAATCAAATCCATTTGAAGATCGATTTCCCAAGGTTTCGCCTCGCTGACTTCTTGGATACTTTTCAAGGCAACTTTAACCAACCCTTTCGAAGAATCAAAGGTATAACCCTGATCTAACCGATTGATTAGAGAACGGTACAAAACAATCTTCAACTCATTAGACTCTGGTGTCCCATCAAATCCCCGGTAGTTCAACCAGCTCAAAGGGACCACGAATCCAGCTTGATTTCCTGGGACGGGACCACTCTGGTACCGACTGCTCGGCCGAAATAACTGGCGTTGCAAGACCATATCGCTGTTGTTCATCCAAAAGGCCAACCCTAGGTAAGCCCCAGGGTTCGCAAAATTAGGTCGAACTTGGAATTGAGCATTGGCTAACTGCTTAGAGAGCTGATCAGAAGTGCCACTCTTCGACGCTTCAAGTTGTTTTGCAATTTCCATTGCAGACTTTGTTTCATCAACCGTTGTTTCTTCTTTAACTGGCGCGGAAGCTTGCAAGTCTATTTTATTTTTATATAGATCTGGGTAATATCCTTTCGCCCGGTTTATCGCGGCTTCAAGGATACCTTGCCGTTCAGGGGCAATCACACCGTCATCAATCCAGTCAGACATTTCGTTGGCTACAAACATCTTGTCTTCTAGCCCAGTCGTTCCCGCTGCTGCCAGTAACAAGGCTGAGGATACTTCCGGGGTGATCCCTCCGTAGCTCAGCATGTCATTGATGTCTTCGATGAGAGACTTTTTCCAGCTTGCTTGATCCGACAAATCGTCTTTTTTACAAGCAGGTTGAGTCTTGTCTTCCATTGTGAGGATCTTGTTTTTTGTGATCATCTTGGGGACGCCAGCTGTTGGTTCTTCCCCTTCTTTCGGTTCGACGTAAAGAGGGTTGGGAACCGTTTCAGAAACGTTCTTGGTGACCATTTTATAGCCAGTTTTATAGCAGTTTGCAGGATTATTAAGGATATCCGCAAAACCAAAGGCTAACTTTAGCTGTAGGCCCTCATCAACTTCATCAAAATTAGAAGTCAAAAAATCTAGAGCGTTTTCTCGTTCCGAGTCGTCGGCAAGAATGAACTCTTCTGTCACCTCACTAGAAAACACACTGGTGTCTTTTTTTAACAAACCAAAATGTCCAGTGACGATTCCGACTTTCGCATCAATGACTGCAGAAGCGGCGTAAAGATCGTCTCCACGCACAAGGGATTCAGCCCTTGAATCCGCAGAATCGACAACATCGCCATCATCCGAAAAGGCAGCCGTAAAAACCAAGCCTTTTGCGGCCATCGCACGTTTCCCTGGATCGTCCATCCATTTGGCTAAATGTCGAAGAGAATATACCGCTTTAAATTGATCGTCCGTGGATCCATTGTAGATGTTCAGGTACAATTCTTTGAGTGAAAGATCCAACTCTCTAAAACTCGCATCTTGTCGTTCAAACACAGCGTGGGTCACCTTTCCCTGGCTAGAGCACCCGACCATACCGAAGAGAGCCAACCCGATGGGCAAGATTTTTTTCAACAGGTTCATCTGCCTATCCTAGATCAAAAGTTGAAAGAAAGTTGAATAGTTTGTCTTTTGTCTTCTTTTGCACCAGCTACAGCGCCGACCTCTTCAGACCAACTAGCGTAGTCGATCATTATTGGGAGGTAAGGCGGGTTAAAGGAGATGCCCTTTGTAGGGTAAGGCCCCTTTTTTCCCAGCCGGAAAGCTAATGCATGGTGCCCACCATTTGATCGCTTTGAGAGCCCTAATTCTGCCCCCATATTGAAGTTACGAGCAAAGGATTTCTTCTCTGTTGCTGCAAAGGTAGCGTCGACTAAGTCCGCAGCGACCAACAAATCAAATCCAGCGAATTCAGATTCGCTGGCCAAACCAAAGTTCACCGTTGTCGGGATGCTGCCGGAGCTACCAAAGTCTAAGCCGCCGATATCTTTCATCACCGCAGAGACTTTCAAATTGTAGTTATACCACTGATCAATGTGGTAGGTAGCGCCTACATCCGAAGAGACCTGCGATTTATTCACAAAATCATCTTGGATTTTGGTGTCAAACTTGGGGTCTAAAAAATCCACGATGTGGAAGGTTTTCCCAATCCCCGCACGACTTATGTACTTTAAGCTCACACCAACATCAATCAGTTGGTCATACATCGTCACCGCAAATCCACCCAACGCACCATACTGAGCGTATCCTAAGACATCGAAGTAAGGAATTGTCGGGTTATGGATTGTCGCATCCATGGTGAAGCCGGCAAAGGTGGACCATCCCCAGTAAGGAGCGGTAAAGCTCAGCAGTCCAAGACCACCTTCTGCGTAGATCTTATTCCCAATCAAGTCTCCGACAAAAGCAGTTTGATCCGAACCAGACTGGTTTCCCATGTCAATTAGGTTCTGGTTAACTGTCACGTTGGTCGACAAGATTTCAAAAAAGCTTCGTTGAACCGAGGCCAAACCAGCAGGGTTGTAGTACAGGCTGCTTTCGTCGTTGGCGGCGGCTACAAATGCATTACCCATCCCTAAGGCTCTTAAAGAAAGCCGCAGATGTTGCGGTTCCTCTGCCAGCAGGGAGGTAGGCCAAAGTAACGCCAGCGTTCCGAGCAGGAACAAACCGTATTTGGTCGTTAAAATTCGTGCCATGGTCTTCTTCATGAAAGAATCCAGTAGGGGTGAACCGTCGCCACGGTAGTGTTTCGTAATTTTTCCTTGCCTCAATCTAGGTAGATTCCCTAGATTTGTCAATCTTGTTTAAAACTTAGAATTACTCTTTGTAGGGTGTTAAATGACGAGCAGACCAAGTCTATAATGACTCTAACGACTTGCCTAAGGCTGAAATAAATGTTAACTCTGACACGGTTTTTAAACTTTTTATTACCCCCCGATATGAGCAACATTTCCCATGATCATCCATTTACCTGACGGAACCTCTGAGGAACTTTCCGAAGAGTCTACTGGCGTTGAACTCGCTAGAAAAATCAAAAAGACTGTAAACGGACCGGCGTTAGCGGTCAAGATCAACGGCAACACCAAAGATCTTTCAAGCCCTTTGGTCGACGATGCGGCGGTCGAGGTGATCGATTTTTCTTCAGATGAGGGGAAAGAGTTGTTTTGGCATAGTTCCGCTCACCTCTTAGCCCAAGCGGTCACCCGGCTGTTCCCTCAAGCGAAGCCGACCATCGGCCCCGCTATTGAACAGGGTTTCTACTACGACTTTGCTGATCTCCAGATTCACGAAGAAGACTTCGAAAAGATTGAAGAGGAAATGGGGAAGATCGTCAAGGAACGCTTAGCCCCCGCTAGGATAGAGTACAACAACACTTCCGAGGCCTTGACTCAGTTTGGGGACAATCCTTATAAAAAGGAAATGATTGAGAAGCTAAACGAAGGGCTTTCAGCCTATACTCACGGGGAGTTCATTGACCTTTGCCGTGGGCCTCACGTCCCGCATTTTGGCCTGATCCAAGGGTTTAAAATCCTCAAAACTTCCGGGGCCTACTGGCGTGCAGACGCGAACAATGCCCAATTGACCCGAATATACGGAATCAGTTTCCCTGATAAAAAAGAGTTAAAGCAATACCTCCACATCCTAGAAGAAGCGAAAAAGCGAGACCACCGGTTGATTGGGAAAGCGATGGGCCTTTTCAGCTTTCACCCCGAAGGACCGGGAATGCCCTTTTTTCACCCTCGAGGGATGATCATGTGGGACCAGTTGATGGGGTATTGGGACGAATGCCACCGAGCTCAAAGCTACCACAAGATCAAAACCCCTGTGATGCTGAGCCAAGACCTTTGGGAACGTTCTGGACATTGGGGTTATTACAAAGAAAACATGTACACCTCAGAAATCGAAGATCGGCATTTTGCGATCAAGCCAATGAACTGCCCCGGGGCCATGCTGTTTTACAACGAAAACCAGTACAGCTACCGCCAGCTTCCGTTGCGGATTGGCGAAATTGGCAACGTTCATCGTCACGAAATGTCTGGTGCCCTTTCGGGTCTTTTCCGGGTTCGAAGCTTCCACCAGGACGACGCCCATATTTATATGAAGCCTGAAGACATTCAAGACGAGATTTTAGGGGTCTTGAAGCTCGCTGAGGAAATGTATTCCACCTTTGGACTCACCTATCACTTGGAATTATCCACAAGGCCTGAGAAATCCATTGGTACCGATGACGAATGGGAAAAAGCGACTCAGGGGCTTCAAGGCGCATTAGAAAAAGGTGGATACCAATTCACCATCAACCCTGGCGATGGGGCCTTTTATGGACCAAAAATCGACATCCACATTAAGGATGCTTTAGGGCGGACCTGGCAATGTGGAACAATCCAGTTAGACATGTTCCTACCCGAGCGGTTTGACCTAAATTACACGGATGCCGAAGGCCATAAGGCTCGACCTGTGATGATCCACCGAGTCATATACGGTTCAATCGAACGATTTTTCGGGATTCTGGTTGAGCATTTTGCAGGTAAGTTCCCACTGTGGCTTAGTCCTGAACAAGTGCGTGTATTGGCGATCAACGACTCTCATCATGAATACGCGAATGACGTGGTGAAGCAACTACGAAGTTTTGGCTTAAGGGCTGAAGCCGATTTGGATGCTGAGTCAATCAACAAAAAAGTTCGGGTCGCTCAATTGGCGCAGGTCAATTATATTCTAGTCGTAGGAGACCGAGAGGTTGAAGAAAAATCGGCGACTGTCAGGGCGGGCAACCAGGTCTTGGGCGCAAAAGAAATCTCTGCGATTGGAGAGTCTCTGTCCGCTGAAGTTTCTTCTAGAAGCCCCCGAAAAAACCAAATCGATTAAGCTCCCTTAACCTAGCCGGCAAACCTCGCTGGCTAGGCACGATCCCCCCTCAAGACCTGCTCTATCGACCAACCAGTCTTCTGTTCGGTACAGGTGTCCCCCGAGGGTACTCGTTTCGAACATACCAACGCCCCTAAAACACCTTCGGCACAGCACCCAACACCTCAACGAACAACCTAAGATCTCTGCACGGCAAAAACATCAGTTTTCTATTTTAAACATCTGATATAAATGATAGTATCCTTATAAAACCACTTAAGGAGAACATCGATGAGCCGCAAAGTTGAAACCCAAACCTCTCTCG
>Ga0316204_10001985_pt1 | contig 50211 bp, 46 predicted proteins | sample 6monrhotite_MG_2_FD_205661 | JGI IMG/M metagenome (GOLD analysis project Ga0316204, IMG submission 205661) | Microbial mat bacterial communities from mineral coupon in-situ incubated in ocean water Damariscotta River, Maine, United States -... | ecosystem: Environmental > Aquatic > Marine >... | reverse complement strand
AACTGGCGCTGGCAGGAAGAGGTGTTGTTGAATCCAGGCAAGAAGATAGGAGGTGCCAACAAAGAAACAAGGAAATTAGCAGCGTAATAATTTATTTGAGGCGACAGGTATCTTGACATATACCGGTAGTCGTGGCTTTTCAGTAACGGCAGATGGTACCCGCAGTGAAAAGTGGGCCTACTTCTATGGCAATGGAAAATTACCCAACCTCAATAACGCCTCACTAAAGGTGCTTGAAGTTGAATTTAATCTCAACGGCGTTGTAACAGGCTACAACTGGTCTGAATAACCCAATATAAAATAGAATAATAACGATGGCTGTACGTATTTTTAATCTTCGAAATGTCCCTGATGATGAAGTCGAAGATGTTCGTGAAGTGTTGCAACAAGACAATATCGACTTCTACGAAACCCCGGCAGGCAACTGGGGAATATCAGTACCCGCATTCTGGGTACGCGATGATGCAGTAGCGCCCCGTGCCAAAAGCGTCATCGCAGCCTATCAAAAAGAGCGCCAGATAAAAGCCAGGGTCGAGTATGCCAAGCAGAGAGAAGCAGGCGAACATCGCACCCTGCTTGATAATATTAAAGAGAATCCACTGCGATTTATCGTTTATACGATCATTATCTGCGGTCTTTTATACATCTCGACCATGCCGTTCATTAACATGGTGAAAGGCCAATAAAGCAACCTTTTCCTTAACACTATGGCTTTAAATAGATAGAAGGTTTGATCATCTTCACTGTTGAATTAATGCTATTGAGCGTCTCAGAATGGCCAACCATAAAGTAACCACCCGGGCGAAGATGTTGTAAGATCTTTTCGACCAGGCGCTGCTTGGTTTTCTGGTCAAAGTAGATCATCACATTACGTAGCAAAATAAGGTCAAATATCCCCATACTGGATGGCCACTGGCCATTTAAGTTAAGCGAATTAAAAGTTACTTTACTGGTCAGCTTTTTATTAATTTGAAACATCCCTTCCTGCTCCCGTACACCCTTGAGGCAAAAACGATTAAGGTAATCAGCAGGAATTTTTTCGGTGGCCTCCATCGGGTAGAGTGCCTTGCGCGCTTTAGCCAGGATTTGCTGACTGATATCGGTACCGACAATCTCCCACTGATTTGATCGATACTTATCAGCAAACAACATCGCCATTGAATAAGCCTCTTCACCCGACGAAGAGGCGCCACTCCAGATACGATAAGGCGTACCATGGCCACTCTTCGGGATCACCTCACTGGTCAAAAAATCAAAATGACGCTGCTCGCGGAAAAAGCTGGTCTCGTTGGTAGTCAACATGTCGACCATCATTTGACGTTCAAGCGCATTGCCACTCTTAAGTAGCTGAATATAAGAGGCATAGTCACGCAGACCGTGATGACGCAAACGCTTAGCCAGTCGCCCCTCTACCAGGGACTTTTTCTTTTCACTCATTGAGATGCCAACCTGCTCATAAATCATCGCCTGAAATATGGCAAATTCGTCATCCTTAATGGGTTCCAATATAACGGATTTACTTGCTACCACCGACATAATATAACTACCCCAATTACGTTTATTGTGTGCGCGTCTAAAAGGACTCAGTATTACTGGCGATCCCGTTGATCGACAAATCATCAACATCAAGAACCTTTGCAAGCTCTAATAACACTATAAATTGTCGATCTATTCGCCCCATCCCTTTAATAAATTCGGTACGAATATTCGCGCCAAAAGCAGGTGCATGCTCGACATTTTCTTCACCGATTTCATAGACCTTATTTACCGCATCAACCACGATGCCGATATCCACCGACTCACCCTGCTCCATCACATCGATAATGATGATGCAGCTGCGGTTACTCGCCCTGGAATCACCTTTAACACCAATGCGCTGCGCCAGGTCGATTACCGGTACGACATTACCGCGCAGATTAATCACGCCTCGAATATGATCTGGCACCATCGGAATATCACACACACTGGCATACTCGATAATCTCTTTGATACGCAGCAGATCAATCCCAAAATTTGAGTCACCAACACGAAAGGTTAGGTACTTATCCAGTTCACGATTTGCGTCCATAACCTCATTATCACCCGCCGTAATAACGGTATTGAGTGACGCTTTATTTTCTACCATCAATTCATTCATGATTGCGTCTCCACTTGTCCACCGGATAGTCCGGGCAGAGCTGCTATCTGTGGTGGCATCTGGCCAGCATCACTCAATAATGCCAGATCATCGAGGGATAGCAGGCGATCAATATTAAGCAATACCACAAACTCATCGCCGACCTTGCCCATCCCTTCGATAAACTCAGTTGAGAGGTTTCCGCCAAAATTAGGGGCAGACTCAATTTGGCCAGGTGCAATGTCAGCCACCTGATTAACGGCATCCACCATGATGCCGACATCTATTGAAGCCTCATGCACCGAAACCTCCATAATTACGATGCAGGTGCGCCGACCGATTGAGACAGCATCCATACCCAGTCGCTTGCCAAGATCAATCACCGGCACTACCCTGCCTCGTAAGTTGGTAATACCGCACAGGAACTCTGGCATCATTGGGATTGTGGTCACTTCCATGTGCTCCATAATCTCTTTGATGCGCAGGATATTCGCGGCATATCGCTTGTCACTCAGTGCGAAACAGAGGTATTTATTAAGCTCTGTTGCAGCCTGCTGTTGTGTCGCTGCCATATTGCTCACCATAACCGTGATCCTCCGCAGTTATACAGCTTTACCAAATGGAATGAAGTCAGCATTAGATTCGTCATGACCATCAAACTCATCCTGATTGCCCACTTGCACTGCATCTGCGCTGACACTTTTCGCTCTTACAGCAGATTGTGGATTATCATCCAGTTTGAAGAAACCAATGATCTTCTGTAGCTTCTCAGCATTGGCACTCAACTCTTCAGACGTGGCGGCCAGTTCTTCTGACGACGCTGCTGATTGCTGCGAGACTTGATCAAGTTGACCCATCGCCGTATTAACCTGCGAGACACCAGTCGCCTGCTCTTCGGACGAGGCCGAGATTTCCTGCACCAGGTCTGCTGTTTTACGGATATTCGGTAACATCGCCTCAAGTAGACCACCAGCACGCTCAGCAACCTTAACGCTATTGCCTGCCTGCTCACTGATCTCCTGAGCGGAGACCTGACTACGCTCCGCCAGCTTACGCACCTCATCCGCAACCACCGCAAAGCCCTTGCCATGCTCACCCGCACGCGCCGCTTCAATTGCTGCATTCAATGCCAACAGATTAGTCTTATAAGCGATATCTTCAATTAAACTAATCTTATCTGCAATTTGATTCATTGCATCAACTGTCTCTGTGACCGCTTCACCACCCTCAACGGCCTCCTGCGCTGCTTTAGTCGCAATACCATCAGTTACTTTTGCATTTTCGGTATTCTGATTAATTGATGCGCTCATCTGTTCAAGTGATGCACTGGTCTCTTCAACACTGGCGGCCTGCTCTGATGAGCCCTGACTGAGACTCTGTGCCGATGCACTCACTTCTTCCGAGGCGGAAGCAACCGTTTCAACCGAGGTACGCACATCCAGCAGTACTTTTTGCATTTTATTAATGAAGCCATTAATTGAGTCAGCTGTCTTGCCAATTTCATCCGTACCAAAATCCGGTATACGATAGGTTAGATCACCATCTCCTTTATGAAGGTCATCAGCTGCCGCAAGGATTTCGTTCATAGGGCGAGTGATTGAACGTGCAACTACTACTCCTAACAATAAACCAATCAGTAAAGCAGTAGCACCAATTCCCATCACCATCATCTCGGTCTCCTTCACATCACTCTCTGCTTGCCTGGCAGCGGCATCAGTGAATTCCGAAATCTCGGCCAGCACCCCTTCTATATGTTTGAACAACTGTTCTTCTTCATGCTCGACAGCCTCACCACGCTCATATGCAGCATGCATATCACCCGTCTCGAATAGCTCAAACACTGCAGTCACATGATGAGAGACCTCTGTCGCTTCCTTTTTGATGCTTTTGAGCTCTTTCAGGATCTTCTCAAACTCTGCTTTTACAGCATCATCATGTGCATGATTAATCGCCTCTTCAGCCATCGCCTCAGCCGTTAAAATTTCCTTATTCACACTCTCTTCCATATGAGAAATCCGCTTCACCAGCGTATTAAAGTTTTCACGTGCCTTATCATCGTTACCAATTTCACCACCAAGCCTCAAGCCACGTTCAAACAAAACAGCAGTCTCAAGTTGGTGTTCAGTTACCGATGTCATTGCCTTCATCAGTGGAATATCTGTTTCTGAAATACCTACAATTTCGGCTTCAATTCCTTTTAGTTTATAGACTGAAAACCCCAGGACCGAAGTAAGAAGCATAATAGGTATCCCTACTGCCATAATCATTCTTTTCGCGATCTTAATATTGCTTAATTTAATCATCGTATGCTCCTTGTATCACACCATTGAAAATGACTATCACTATTTTCATCTAAAATAATAATTCTAATGTACAACCTTCAATTCATTTTGATTTGAACTACCTGCGGATGCGAGACGCCCACCAGCATCAGCCACCTGTTTTACCAACCCAGGCACATCCAGAATCACTGCAACCTCACCACTACCGAGGATTGTTGACCCGCTAACGCCCTTTAAACCTTGAAAAATACGACCCAATGGTTTAATCACAGTTTGAAACTCACCTCTAAGTTCATCCACAATTAAACCTGCCTTTATCCCACCACACTGCACCACCACAATATTTTCACGCCCACTATTTTCACCATTAATATTGAAGTTTTCACGCAATCTCATCAGCGGCAACACCTCATCACGCAAATTAATATAATTATGTTTACGAGCCTCCATACGCTCAGCATCGCTTAGCTCCACACACTCAAAGACCATATCAAGTGGAATCACATATGATGAATGACCAACTCCGACAAGAAAGCCATCAATGATTGCCAATGTAAGTGGCATACGGATAATGATTTTGGTGCCAGTACCCGCCTCACTTTCAATATCCACTAGGCCCCTCAGCGCTTCTATATTCTTTTTCACAACATCCATACCAACACCACGGCCAGAGAGGTTTGTGACTTGCTCTGCGGTAGAGAATCCAGGTTCGAAAATTAATCGATATATTTCCTGGTCGGTCAATATCTGACCATTCGATACAATGCCTTTGGCAATTGCTTTTTCAAGAATGGTGTCACGCTTTAGCCCTGCGCCATCATCTTCAACTTCAATGACGATACTTCCAGAGTCGTGATATGCTTTAAGCTGTAGAAAACCATGCTCAGGCTTGCCACTAGCAATACGATCATCAGCTGACTCAATCCCATGATCCATTGCATTTCTGACCAAATGCATTAATGGGTCACCAATTTTTTCAACCACTGTTTTATCTAGCTCAGTCTCAGCGCCAACGATCTCTAATCGAATATCTTTACCAAGCTCACTACTAACATCACGCACAACCCGATTAAAACGGTTAAAAGTTTCACCAATCTGAACCATGCGTAAGCGCAACGCACTATCCCGGATCTCTTCTACCAATCGAGACATTACCGACATTGACTCAACCAGAGAATCATCACCTAGTTTTCTTGCTATCAGGTCTGTCCCTGCACCGGCAATCACCATCTCACCGACTAAATTAACCAGCGCATCAAGTTTTTCAGAGTCCACTCGAATCGTCTTCGCGGCACTATTCAATGAGCGTACACGCTGTTGCTTTTCTGCGGCAGCCTCAACCACTTCTTTTTGAATAATCCCTTTCTCTTCAATCAACTCTCCCAGCTTCTGGCTACCCGCACCTACCCCATCAGCAGCCTGGGTGAAGATGCTCTCTGTCTGCTCATCAATCACACCTTCAAGTTCTGCCTGTGTTAATGCACCACACGAGACCAATATCTCACCTATCTTTTTGTCCTCTTCGGGCAGTGCATTAATCATTTCGATGTAGTACCTTACCCTGGCTCTCGGCGGTAGGATGTGAACTAAACAATCATCTTTTATAAATTCAAATGCGCTCTCGATTGCCTCTTTGCTCTCGTCACTGAATAACTCAATTTCCAGCCCTATATGACAGTCAACGGGACTTAGCTCTTCCTCGTTTCCTTCACTGAATATGGTTACAACCTGCTTCAGGTCACCCATTCCGGCCAGATACCGGAGTATTGACAAAGGATCCATACCATCTCGAAGCGCATCCTTTGAAAACCTTATTGATAAATGCCAATTGTCATTGGCAGTACACTCTTCACTCTCATCACTACAGTCTTCACTGGTAACTTCGTTTTCATCTTGCTGATCAGAAGTTTCAGGTTCACCGCCTGTTAATGCTAATAGTGCCGCTAATAAATCATCATTTTGGCGCTTAACCTCACTGGAAATCGTCTCACCATTTACTGCATGCTCAACTACAATCTCCATCTGGTCACGTAATGATAGAAACACTGCCACCAATTCAGAATTGATTGTTAAGTCACCAGACCGGATAGTATCTAGCGCATTTTCCACTACATGTGTAAATGCAACCACATCATCAAAGCCAAACACACCACCGGTGCCTTTAATCGTATGAGCGGCTCTGAATACCGCATTAATTAAATCACTATTTTCCGGGTCATCTTCTAATTGCAACAATGCACTTTCCATTTCAACCAATAGTTCGTTGCACTCTGCCAGGTACCCTTGTTGTGCCGAATCAAGATTCATTGTGGCTCTCCAATAGATCACTCATTCCATATAACTGAAAGACTTCACTTACCGCTTCACTCGCATCGCAAAGCCTTAATTCAATGCCATTCTCATTCGCATACTTCTTTCCAAAAACAAGCGCCTGGAAACCTGCTGTATCAAATTCCGAAACATCAGACAATTCAATATTGATGTTTTTCTTCCTGGAAATTGCAGTGAATAGATCCTGTTTTATAGTTTCAGCTGTATAAATTGTGATGTCACCTTCGTAACTCATCAATTTCTGATCATTAGTAATTTCATTCATCATTCATCTCCTGATCAAGCTGCCCTACGGCATAATTAGTTTTGATACTGCATTAAGCATCTGGTCTGGCTTAAATGGCTTCACTACCCATGCTTTGACACCTGCCGCCCTTCCCTGCGATTTAAGCTCGTCACCCGCTTCCGTGGTTAACATAATGATCGGGGTAAACTGATAACTTGCCATTTTTTTTATCTCCTTCACCATTGAGATTCCGTCCATATTCGGCATATTCACATCACTAATAATCAGATGAACTTTTCTTCCATCCAGTGCCTGAATTCCCTCCCGACCATCACCACCTTCAATTACATCATAGCCAGCATCTACCAATGCAATTTTCACTACATTTCTCAATGATGAAGAGTCATCTACTATTAGAATTGTTTTCGCCATAGGTCACCTCAATTTTCTTAAAACTACTTCTAAAAATAATTATAAACTTCAAAAAAATTCAATTTCATTATCTTCTGTTTTTTCTACGGCCTTTTCACCGTTATGGTTCATTAACTGTTCGGTTGTCGTATAGCTCTTCTCTAATTCTGCCAGTAACATCGCTACATCAATCGCCTTATGTGTACCATTCTCATCAGGGTTATTTATTGACGCTTCAATTTGATCACATGTACCTGCCAGCGTTGACTCCGCGGAACATAAAATCTGACTCACCCGGTCCTGGAATTGCAGTGACACTAATATGTCTGATATCTCATTTCTTATCTCTTTACTGGATGATTGCATTCTTTCGGCTGACCCCGATATAGAATCAGTCAGCCCTTTTAACCCTCCCAGTACACTTGCGATTGTCTCTTTTGATCCATCCATTACGCGCCCATCCTGCTCGCAGGTTTGATCGACCATCTCTAATGTTTCATTGATTAAACTCTCAATCTCTATCACACGTGCTTGCATCTCTTTTCCTGTTTCACCAGACTGTATTGAGAGTGAGCGAACCTCCTCGGCCACTACCGCAAATCCTCGCCCATATTCTCCAGCTCTCGCTGCTTCAATCGATGCATTTAGTGCTAATAAATTTGTCTGGTCAGATATTTTTGCAACACTTGCAGACATCGCCTGTAAACTTTCTATTGAATTCGATAAGCCGCGTATTTTTTCAAATAAAATGGTTTTTTCTTCAAGCGCATCTTTATAGGTTGCAATGACTTCATTTAACTGGCTTTCACTACTATTAAACGTTTCAATAATCCCGCCATCACTCTCGATACCACTATTTGCGCTATTAGAATTTTTAACCGCCTCATCAATCTTAATGACCAGAATAGAAAAACGATCGGATAACGTCACAATCGCTTCTTCTGTGATAAGTCGTGATGTCCTGATATTCCGGTCAATCACTGGCAGGATTTTTTGACACGCCTCATCCAGTCCTTTTGGCGGGCTATCATTCAAATTGGCCCGGAGCAATGCCTCGAACTCTTTGGTAATTTGATCTATGATGCTTTTTTGTTCTTTTTTATGAAAATTTGCCAGTAACCAACCTGTTCCCAGCCCGGCAATCATCAGCCCAACCGCTAAAAATCCACTACCGGTATTAAATTTATCCTGTAGCAATACCACACTGCCACTAATCCCACCCATCGCAATGCCGGCGATTAAAAATAATCTGCCCGTTACACTTTCATACAACTGCTCACCTAGGATAATTTTCATCGCCTCACCCCGCTTTTATCAGCCTGCCAAACAACACTAAATGCTATTCACATGATTGCGCTCTACTCGATATCGCTCGCACTTAATAAAAATTATAATATCGATGAGTCATGTAAGTATTTTCGATGATTTTATTTATCGGCGGCTTTTGCAATGCCGTAATCGGACAAAAGATATATTTATATAGGTCTTTTGGATGACGCAGCATACTAGTTTGTCTTACGCGGCAGACAAGAAGCGAATGTCGGCATATTCGCTAAATAAGTCGTTAATGACTTGATCTTAAATGGGAATAAACAACGCGGGAGCTGGACAGAAGCTTATTTAATTAACCCTTGCTTGATCACATAGTGTGTCAATTCTGCATTGTGTCGCATCTTCATCTTTTTCAGGATACGCGCTCGGTAAGTGCTGACTGTTTTAACGCTTAGTGAAAACTCACGGGCAATTTCCGACACTGAATTACCCGACGCTATGCTGCATAGCACTTCATATTCCCTATTAGAGAGTCCTTCATGTGGTGGCTTATCTGCAATATCGTCCAGCGCAAAAGCAATTTTTTCAGCCAGTGTCGAGCTAACATAGCGACCGCCACTCAATAACTTCCCAATTGCAGCCTTAAGATTCTCCGGGGTACTTGATTTACATAGATAGCCCTGAGCGCCAGCACGCAAAGCCCGCACCGCATAAACATCCTCTGGGTAGTCACTCAAAATCAGTATAGGTAACAGCCGTTTTTTTGCTCTAAGCTTTTTTAGCACTTCGAGCCCGCTTAGGTCTGGCAGATCAATCTCCAGAATAGCCATGTCATAATCAATGTTATCAAGCAAGGCGAGGGTAGCAATACCATTTCTTTCGCTATTAACCTCGTAATTGTCAGAAAAGCTCGCAATGAGCTTCTTAATGCCTTCTTGCACTATTTCCTGGTCATCAACAATTAATAACCGAACTTTTGATGAACCACGAATACTCAAGCTAAACCACCAACTCTGTCATAATGATTGTTTGTACTATTGATCAACATAAGACTTTAATCGGCCACTCTGAATTATTTATAAGTCGGTCAAGTGCTTAATTCTCAAACATTTAAATAGCAAATATTATTAATAATTTAGCTGTAAACTTCATAACACTGCCAGACTGTTTAATAGCGTTCCAGCAGCTTAATCACCAATATTTCAGTAATTAACCCGACCCTGTTGACGTTTCGAATCAGGCAAAGAATATACCTGCCCTCGACTGAACCTAAATTAATCAGTTGAATCGACCACTGATCGCAATGGAGAGCGAAGCGAGGGAGATTAGTCCATATTTGGCGTGCAAGATACGAGCTGTGTAGAAGATGCAGCAGCGGCTATAGTGGCCGTAGCGTCATTTGAGTTAGTTCATGGCGTAGCGCAACGCAACGAGGAACGATGTTGTGCGGAGTCGTGACGGAGGCAGGACGGCCGAGGATAAAGGAATCAGTTGTCGCGTTAGGAACGTGCACGGAATAACTTGCTGTTTTGGGGCTCTGATTTAGTTTATATTTGTTCGTTCTGATTGAGCAAAAGCGAAGGAATAGTCGTTCTATTTCGAGTTTTTGTGATTGAAGAACGGGCAAAGACGGGCTGAAGCAGAGATGCGAAAACGGTAAGTTATTCCGTGCACGTTCCTTAGTGAGTAAATTGTTGTTATGGACGCCAAATAATTTTTAACGAAGTAGCGACACAATCGACCTACCCACACTTAGAGTCGCCACAGTTCAAGCAGGTCATACAGCCATCCATTTTAATCATTGCTTTGGTGCTGCATTTATTACAGAGCTGCGCGCCAGCAGGAAACGAACTCTCAGCTATTTTTGTACTTTTAGCCTGTCCAGCATTATCAAATTGCTCACGCTTCTCTTCAATAAAACGTTTTTGATGCTCATCTAGTTCCTCATCTTTGATCATGCCGATCATACGCAGATGCTGATCGATCACCTCACCTATTTCCGCCACCAGCGACGGCATAAACTTGCCACCACGTTTAAAATAACCGCCACGAGGGTCGAAAACTGAATGTAACTCTTCCACTAAAAAGGTAACATCACCGCCTTTTCTGAACACCGCTGAAATAATCCGTGTCAGTGCCACAATCCATTGAAAGTGATCCATATTTTTAGAGTTAATAAAAACTTCAAACGGACGCCGCAGCTCATGCTCCGTTCCCTGATTCAACACCACATCGTTAACGGTGACATAGAGCGCATGCTCGGTTAGTGGTGTCTTGACCTTATAAGTAGAACCCAACAGCATTTCTGGGCGCTCCAACTTTTCATGCATGTGAATGACATTTGAAGTCGACTCATCTTTTTCGGCACTGCTCGGCGCTTCAACCGCTGGCACAGCCTTCTCTTCTTCACTTACCACGCTATAACTGACGATTTTTTTACCTATCTTTGTAGCCATTTTCTATCTCTCTCCGATTTCCTGTGCGTACTATTTTGTCAATTAATTAAGATGACTATTCAATCGTTAGCTAGAATTTTCCGTAGTAGCCCTCTTTTAGCGCGTCATACAGATTCGCCGCACTATGCACCTCACCATCATATTCAATCTCTTCATTCCCCTTCACCTCAACCACGGAGCCATCCTCCAGGGTAAAGCGGTAGGTAGTATTTTCCAGATCCTTCTCTTTCACCAAAACGCCCTGGAACGCTTCAGGGTTAAAACGAAAAGTGGTACAGCCCTTTAATCCCTGCTCATAGGCGTAGAGGTAGATATCTTTGAACGCCTCGTAATCATAGTCACTCGGCACATTGGCAGTCTTGGAAATAGAGGAGTCGATCCAGCGCTGCGCTGCCGCCTGCACATCAACATGTGATTTCGGTGTGATGTCATCTGCAGTGATAAAATAATCTGGCAGCTGATTGGCACTATCATTTGACTCTGGTGAGGCTTCTCCATTGATCAACTCACGGTACGCCAGCAATTCAAATGAAAAGACATCAATCTTCTCTTTACTCTTCTTACCTTCGCGAATCACATTACGAGAATATTGATGCGCAAAGCTTGGCTCGATGCCGTTGCTGGCGTTATTGGCCAGCGACAGCGAAATCGTCCCGGTTGGTGCAATCGAACTATGGTGGGTAAAACGCGCTCCCACTTCAGCCAACGCCTCTACCAGCTCTGGTGCCTGCCTGGCAATCTGCTGCATATAGCGGCTGTATTTTGCGTGCAGCACCTTACCTTTAATTGCATCACCCACCGCATAACCATCTTTGGCCATCTCTGGGCGCTTACGCAGCATCTCGGCCGTCACGCTGAACTCTTCTTCCAAAACAGGCGCAGCACCCTTCTCTTTAGAGAGATCCAGCGCTGCCTGCCAGCCAACCATCGCCATCTTACGGGTCACCTGCTCGGTAAACTCCAGTGACTTTTCATCACCATATTGCATTCGCAACATTGTCATCGTTGAGCCCAGTCCCAGATAACCCATGCCGTGACGACGCTTACCTTCGAGCTCTCTGCGCTGCTGCTCCAATGGTAGACCATTGATCTCAACCACGTTATCCAGCATGCGGGTAAAGATACTGACCGTTTTACAATACTCATCCCAGTCGAAACGGGCCTCTCCAGTAAATGGATTACGTACAAAGCGGGTCAGGTTGATCGAACCCAGCAAACATGAACCGTAAGGGGGTAGCGGCTGCTCACCACAAGGGTTGGTAGCGCGGATGTTTTCACAGAACCAGTTGTTGTTCATCTCATTAACCTTGTCGATCAGAATAAAACCCGGCTCGGCGTAATCGTAGGTCGAAGACATGATCATGTCCCACAGACGACGTGCGCGAATGGTCTTGCTCACACGGCAGGCGACCAGCCCCGCTTCATTTTCGATGTAGCCCTCTTTAAGTGGCCATTCACGCCACACCACCTCATCGGCATTTTTCAAATCGATCTCACCGTTTTCAACTTCGCCCGGTTTCGCTGGAAAGGCGAGCTTCCAGTCAATATCACTCACCACCGCTTCCATAAACTCCCTGGTGATCAGTAATGAGAGGTTGAACTGGCGCAAGCGACCATCTTCACGCTTCGCCTTGATGAAATCGAGTACATCCGGGTGACCAATATCAAAGGTACCCATCTGCGCACCGCGACGACCACCTGCCGATGAGACGGTAAAACACATCTTGTCGTAGATATCCATAAATGACATCGGGCCAGAGGTGTAGGCACCCGCACCCGAAACATAGCCACCTTTTGGACGCAATGTTGAAAATTCATAACCGATACCACAGCCCGCCTTCAGCGTCAGCCCTGCTTCGTAAACCTTTTTCAAAATACCGTCCATCGAATCTTCGATGATCCCTGAAACGGTACAGTTAATGGTAGAGGTCGCCGGTTTATGCGCCTGTGCGCCCGCATTAGAGATGATACGACCTGCGGGGATTGCCCCATGGCGCAACGCCCACAGGAATTCGCTATGCCAATGATCACGTTTTTCCTGCGTCTCTTCTACATCCGCCAATGCACGCGCAACACGCTTATAGGTATCGTCGATCGACTGATCAATCGCTTCACCTTCTTTATTTTTAAGGCAATATTTTTTATCCCAGATATCAAGTGAAGCAGGCTGAAACCGGATCTCAGATGCAGCAGTGGAGACGACTCGAAGGTGCGCGCTTTTCATTTGAGGGCTTTCTCCCATTATTATTGATTTTATTGTCACTAAGGTTGCTCCATTGATGCCACGCTGATGATCTCGCTCCGCACTCACAGACCAGCAAACGGCTTAGCGGGGATCAACCAGTTAAAAAGGCATCTAAATTAAACCAAAACACAACATCTTGTGTTGTGCGGGCAAGATTAAAGTTAATTAACACTATCGTCAAGCTCCATAAGAGGAAAAAAATAGCTTCATTAACAGCAATAAACCCTGATATAAAACAAAAAGTTACCGATCATCATCCCTTTTTTTATAGGGCGAAATATTTTGAAAAGCCGCCAAAGACTGTGATTTGATCTCATCACTATATATTGTGGTATCACTATCTGAGCGCTTATTAAACAAACACTTACAAATTACTCACCAATCCCACTTGAAAACAACGCACCTAAGGCCCATTTATGTAACTGATGTTACGCACACCTCAGATAGAATGCGGTCTGTAGCGGACTGAAAAAATTGTAACCCATTGATTCATAATAGCCGGTGCGTAACATCAGTTATGTAAAATTGAACCTCAACCAATATTGCGAGTCGAAGCAACGGTTGATACTGATACTCAACCGCTGTTTTATTTAACGACCACCTGGAGTGCACCCCAATGCCTCAGCGACTGCTGATTACACTACTGCTATATACCCTTTTTACTGGCGCTGTCAGTGCCGCGCTGCCTGCGCTTGATTCTCAGGGAAAACAGCTGCCCACACTGGCGCCGATGATAGAACGTGTCACCCCGGCAGTGGTTAATATCTCGACTCGCGGACAGGAAAAAATTCAGGGCAACCCTCTTTTGCAAGACCCGTTTTTTCGCCGTTTTTTTAATATCCCGCAACAACCTCGCCACCGCGACACCCAAAGTCTCGGCTCAGGGGTGATCATCGATGCCGACAACGGCTACATCCTGACCAATAGCCATGTGATTGATAAAGCCATCGAAATCACCGTCACACTGCAAGATGGCAGGCGCCTCAATGCCACCCTGGTGGGGGCAGACCCCGAAGCTGACGTCGCGGTGATCCAGGTACCCAGTGAAAACCTCAGCGCACTCAAATTGGCCGACTCAGATAAATTGCGTGTTGGCGATTTTGTGGTCGCGATTGGCAACCCGTTTGGCCTCGGTCAAACCGTTACCTCTGGTATCGTCAGCGCACTGGGGCGTAGCGGCCTCGGCATCGAGGGTTATGAAGACTTCATTCAGACCGACGCCTCAATCAACCCCGGTAATTCCGGCGGCGCACTGGTCAATCTACGCGGTGAGCTGGTCGGCATTAACACCGCCATCATCGCCCCCGGCGGTGGTAACGTCGGTATCGGTTTTGCCATTCCGACCAATATGAGCCAGCAGATCATGGCTCAGCTGGTCAAATATGGCGAGGTTAAACGCGGCAAACTGGGTGTTTCAGCACAAAACCTGACGCCAGAACTGGCTCACGCCTTTGGCATAGAGGGCTCAACTGGGGCTGTAGTGGTACGCCTGACACCCGACTCGCCAGCCGCAGAAGCTGGTCTACAGATTGGCGATGTCATCACCCGCGTTAATGGTACTGCCACTGACAGTGCTGCCGACATCCGCAATCAACTCGGCCTGTTGCGAATCGGCGACAAGGTCAAACTCAAGGTACTACGTGGCAATAAGACCCTCACTATCAAAACCAGAATCGCCGACCCTGAACCCAATAAAATCAAGGGAAAACAATTTGATACAAGATTTGAAGGAACCCTCTTCAGCCATATCGAAGAGGGCACGCCTCTCTATGGACAGATCGACGGCGTAATGGTCATCGAGGCAGATCAGAATAGTCGTGCATGGCGTGCAGGACTGCGCAAAGGTGACGTGATCGTCTCTGCCAATCGCCACACCGTGACAAATTTCGCTTCTCTAACCGAAGCACTCAAACAATCCCGGCGCGGCATTCTGCTCAATGTGGTACGTGGCAGCTCCGCGCTCTTTATCCTTATTCAATAACAGGGGAATAAAGCCTCTCCACACTATTTAATGCGCGTGGTATAATTCCGCGCGCTTTAAATTCGGGCTTCTATACGAAAAAAGCGATTTGCGTACATACTGTCGTAGCGGTACCATTAGCACTCGATAAAACCTGATAATTTAATCAATATGATCGATAAAACCATGCCACAACATAAGCTGACACAACTTCAGGAACTGGAAAGCGAATCCATTCATATCATGCGAGAGGTCGTCGCTGAGTTTCGTAATCCAGTGATGCTCTACTCTGTGGGTAAAGATTCCAGTGTGATGCTGCATCTTGCGCGCAAGGCATTTCACCCAGGGCCACTGCCATTCACGCTGTTGCATGTCGATACTGGCTACAAATTCCAGGAGATGTACGAGTTTCGTGACTGGTATGTCAAAGAGGTCGGCGCGAAGCTGATCGTGCACCGCAATGAAGATGCCATCGCCAAAGGAATGAACCCTCATGAATTTGGTGTGGCGCGCTGTTGTGGCGCACTCAAGACCGGTGCACTGCTTGAAGCCCTTGAAAATGGTGGCTACGATGCGGCCTTCGGTGGCGCACGTCGCGACGAAGAGCGCTCTCGCGCTAAAGAGCGTGTCTATTCAATGCGTGATGGCTTTGGCCAGTGGGATCCAAAAAATCAGCGCCCAGAACTGTGGAATCTCTATAACGGTCGCATTCATGATGGCGAATCAGTACGCGCCTTCCCGATCTCAAACTGGACCGAAATGGACGTATGGCAGTACATCAAAGAAGAGAGCATTCCCATCGTGCCGCTCTATTACGCCAGGGAACGCCCAATGGTTGTACGTGGTGAGCACCTGATCCCGGCGTCTGAAGGGCAGCTCCTGCTCGAAGGCGAAGAGCCTAAAATGGTGATGTCTCGCTTCCGCACCCTTGGCTGCATGCCTTGCACTGGCGCGGTTCGCTCAAGTGCCACCACCATTGAAGAGATCATCGAAGAAGCGAGCATCGCCACCCGCAGTGAACGTGAGACTCGCATTATCGACCATGGCTCCAACAGCATGGAAGACAAAAAGAAGGAAGGCTATTTCTAAATGTCTAATTCAGATCAAAACATAGAACTATTACGCCTGGTCACCGTCGGCAGTGTTGATGACGGCAAATCTACCCTGATCGGGCGCCTACTGTATGATACAAAAGGGGCATTTGAAGATCAGCTACAGGCAGTACGTAAAGATGAAGGCGAAGGTGCTGATGGCATCGACCTCGCACAGCTAACCGACGGTCTGGCCGCCGAGCGCGAGCAGGGCATCACCATCGACGTTGCCTATCGCTACTTTGCCACACCAAAACGCAAGTTCATTATGGCCGACTGTCCCGGACATGAGCAGTACACCCGCAATATGGTAACCGGTTCAAGTACCGCCAACGCAGCCATCATCCTGATCGATGCACGTAAGGGCGTACTGCAGCAGACGCGTCGTCACACTCACATCATCAGCCTGCTGGGGCTGCCGCACCTGATCGTCGCCATTAATAAGATGGATCTGATCGATTACGACGAAGCAATTTTTCTTAAAATCAAAGAAGAGCTAAGCGAGTTTTGCGCGCGCCAGGGCATCCACGACCTAATCTGCATCCCTGTGTCAGCGCTAGCGGGTGACATGGTGGTTGATCGCGGCAATAACATGGAGTGGTACCAGGGCCGTACCGTACTTGAAACACTCGAAGGGATCGAGGTTAGCGGCCACATTGACGAATGCGACTTCCGCTTTCCTGTACAGCTCGTGAGTCGGCCGCAGACCAAAGAACTACCTGATTTTCGCGGTTTCATGGGGCGTATCGCCTCTGGCACCGTCAAAGTAGGCGATGAAATCGTACAGCTGCCTGCTGGCAAAAAGTCTAAAATTAAAGAGATCGTCGCCTTTGATGGTAACCTGGAAGAGGCCTTTGCCCCACAGAGCGTCACCCTCACACTGGAAGATGAGATCGATATCTCTCGCGGCGACATCATTGCGCATACGGATAAAACGCCACAGACTGAAGAAGAGATCGATGCAATTGTCTGCTGGATGGGCGAAGAACCGCTTTCGCCACGTAAGAAATATTTCATCAAGCATACCACCAACACTGTTAAGGCGATGGTCAGCGAAATCAAATATCGCACCGACATCAATGAGCTGACTCAGGATGAAAGTGCTGATGAGCTAGCGATGAACGAGATTGGTAAGGTTTCACTGAAACTCACCAGCCCACTCACCTTTGACCGTTATGCAGACAATCGAGCCACCGGTAACTTCATTATCATCGACAGTTTCACCAACAATACCGTTGGCGCTGCGATGATCTGTTAACAACGCTACCGCAACGCAATCCTTTACCCCCGGTTTATGCTCAAGGATGAGCTGAACCACTTGTCCTACAGCTGGATAGCGGTTAGCCTAGCCGCTACCCATACAATTCAAGCGGTTGACATTGCCTACCCTAAACACAATCAGACTAGCCTCTATCATTTTGCTGGCTGCCCTCATCAGCGGCTGCGCATCCAGCGCGATGCGCAGCGTGGCTGATAGTCTTTCACTCGCGATCACCAATCAGAATGACCTTGAAACAGTGCGTGATGGCGAACCCGCCTATCTGTTATTAATCGATGGTTTCATCCTCAACGATCCCGATAACGAAGATCTGCTACTCGCGGGTGCGCGCCTGTACGACACCTATGCTGGCATCTTTGTCGAAGACAAAGCACGTGCAGCACGACTCTCTGACAAGGCGCATGATTATGCGCGTCGCGCCATATGCCAACCACATCCGACCGTGTGTCAATATGATAAAGGCTCATTTGACGGTTTCGCTAGAGAAATCACCAAAGTAAAAAGCAATGAACTACCACTGCTTTACGGCTACGCCACCGCATGGGCAGGCTGGATCCAGGCTCACAGTGGTGATTTCCGCGCCATCGCCGAGCTACCGAAGGTTGAGCTTGCCTTTGAGCAGATCATCAAACTTGATCCCGCTTATGAACGCGGCCAGGCTCAACTCTACCTGGGTGTGTTACGCACACTACGCCCACCCGCACTAGGTGGAAAGCCCGAGGTTGGCCGCAAACATTTTGAAAACGCGATTAAATACTCGGATGGCCGAAACCTTTATGCCAAGGTAGAGTTCGCACGCCGTTATGCAAGATTAATCTTTGACCGGAAACTGCACGATAAACTACTTAATGAGGTGATGGATGCAGACCCGAAAGAGAGCGGCCTCACCTTGGGTAACACGCTGGCGCAACAACAGGCGCGCCAACTACTGGATAGCTCTGCCGCATATTTCGAGGAGTGAATGGATGCGACGTTTATTAATGATTGGCGCCCTGCTGGCTGCTGTTGTAACACTGCCAGCACAGGCATTGACACTCAAAATCGCCACCCTTGCACCGGATGGCACCGCATGGATGAATGAGATGCGCCAAGGTGCAGACGAAATAAAAGAGCGCACCAGTGGTCGCGTCAAATTTCGCTTTTTCCCCGGCGGCATCATGGGCAATGACAAAAGCGTACTGCGCAAAATTCGCATTGGCCAACTGCATGGTGGTGCCATCGTTAGCGGCGGCCTGACCGCCATCTATCCGGACATCGGCATCTACAGCCTGCCATTTACCTTCAGAACCGAAGCAGAAGTCGACTATGTCCGAAAAAAGATGGATCCACTATTAATCAAAGGGCTAAAGGAAAATGGCTTTATCAGCTTTGGCCTAGCCGAAGGCGGTTTTGCCTATCTAATGTCGAATCAATCGATCAAAATCGTTGATGACTTCAAGGGGCAAAAAGTATGGGTACCACAGGGCGATGATGTCAGTCGTGCTGCGTTTGAGTCGATCGGTATCTCACCCATCTCACTCGCCCTGTCTGATGTCCTTACCGGGCTCCAGACCGGTTTGGTCGATACCATTGCCGGCTCCGCCAGTGGTGCAATCGCACTGCAGTGGCACACGCGGGTGAAATACCTGATGGATGAACCACTCTCATATCTCTATGCCTCAATGGTGATCAGCCAGAAAAGATTCAAACGCATCGCTAAAGATGATCAGGTGATCGTATCCGAAGTGATGGGCGACACCTTCAAGCGGCTCAACAAACTTAACCGGAAAGATGATATCAGTGCGCGCGCAGCACTACAGGAGCAAGGCATCACCTTTATTAAACTATCACCACAACTGACGGGGCAGTGGTTTGACATCCGCAATAACGTGGAGCAAAGCATGACGCAGAAAGGGGTGTTATCAGACGAGATTGTTAAAACCTTGCAGAAACACCTTGATGCTTACCGGGCGCCATCAGTCGCATCTCAAAAAAGTCAGGCCTCAATCAACTAATCAACCAAAGATGTCAGCCAGGGAATGCCGCAGACAAACTCAGCAGACGAGCCAGACGGCAACCCGGTCCAGCTCATCAATCGTGGTATCACCTTTGTAGAGAACTGCCTGCTCGCGCTCTCACTGTTCGTGATGATCGCGCTCGCCAGCGCCCAAATTATTATGCGTAACTTCTGGGACAGCGGCCTCTCATGGGGTGACCCTTCACTCAGCATCTTAGTCCTATGGGTCGGTATGCTGGGCGCAATGGTTGCCACCCGTGAGCAAAACCACATCAGTATCGATATACTTTCACGCTTTTTGCCCGCGCACCTCAAAGGGGTCAATCAAATCATTCTCGACCTCTTCACCGCCATCGTCTGTGGCCTGCTCGCCTATCATAGCTATCGCTTTGTAGTGATGGAGTTTGAAGATGGCACCACTGCATTTGAATCGGTTCCAGCATGGCTATGTGAAGCGATCATCCCCTTTGGTTTTGGATTGATTGCGTTGCGCTGCAGCTTTACCTGTCTGGCACAATGCATTGCGCTCATACAAGGCAACAAACCACCTGACGAGCACACGTCATAATGCTCGTCACACTACTGCTCATTTTACTCGCACTGCTTGGTGCGCCACTGTTTGCCGTGATTGCCGCTGGTGCTATGTGGGGTTTCTATCAAGCTGATATCGATTTGGCCGTGATGGGTATTGAGTTCTTCCGCCTTGCCGAAATGCCAATGCTGGTATCCATTCCACTATTCACCTTTGCCGGTTATCTGCTCAGCGAAAGCCAGGCACCCGCACGACTGGTGAAACTCAGCAGCGCACTACTCGGCTGGATGCCGGGTGGACTGGCGATTGTTTCGCTCTTTGCCTGCGCGTTCTTCACCGCTTTTACCGGCGCTTCAGGGGTAACGATCGTGGCACTTGGCGCACTACTCTTTCCCGCATTGATGCAGGCCGGCTACAAAGAGAATTTTAACCTCGGTTTGATCACCACATCCGGCAGTCTGGGCCTGTTGTTTGCGCCGTCACTGCCCTTGATTCTCTATGCGGTGATCGTGCAGCAGATGGGGGTCGGTGAACCACTCACTATCGATGAGCTTTTTCTTGCGGGCATCATTCCTGGCCTGCTGATGCTGCTAATGCTCTCCGGCTGGAGTATGTGGCAAAACCGCGACCTGCCGACACATTCGATGGAGTGGAAAGAGGTCGCTAGCGCGCTGCGTGAATCATGCTGGGAAATACCACTGCCATTTATTGTTTTAGGCGGAATCTATAGCGGTTTCTTTGCCGTATCAGAAGCCGCCGCCGTTACAGCGCTCTATGTATTAATTGTAGAAGTATTTATCTATCGCGAGATTCCACTGCGTAAATTACCGAAGATCATGCGCAGCTCAATGGTTCTCGTTGGCGCACTGCTGATCATCCTGGGCCTGTCGCTCGCCTCAACCAACTACATGATCGATGCCGACATACCGACACAGATGTTCGAATTCGTCAAACAACATGTCGACAGCCCACTGATGTTTCTCATATTGCTCAACATTTTTCTGCTACTGCTGGGGGCGATGCTCGATATTTTCTCGGCATTGATTTTAATCATCCCGCTACTACTGCCCATCGCACTGGGTTACGGCATCGATCCGGTTCATCTTGGTATTATCTTTCTCGCCAATATGCAGCTCGGTTACTTCACCCCGCCCGTTGGCCTGAATCTGTTTATCGCCAGTTATCGCTTCAAAAAGCCTGTCATGCAACTCTATAAAGCCACGCTGCCGTTTTTTTTCATTCTATTGCTAGCAGTGCTTATCATTACCTATGTCCCCGCGTTATCACTGTATCTACCTGGTAGAGAGTGAATAGATCTCACATAACAGAGCACAATCCCACCGCTTATCCGTCACCAGATATTGGCGCTATCCAGTCAGACCAATTATACAAATTCACTTACGGATAACACTGTATTAACAGCAAAAAAATTTCACAAAAACACCCTGCGTACGTGTACTATTCTGTTTTCGAGTCATTTTGTTTAACAGGCGAGAACATGAGCAAAACATCACCCATTAAAAAACGCTGGGCACAGTGGTCCTCCATATTACTAGTCATCATTGGCCTTGGGTTTGGTGTCGCCTTGTTACCAACGGGTTATAGTGACGATCTTACTGTGATTGGGTCTGGTAAAAACGTCGTGGTACTGGTACATAACAAAGAAGGGGTGCGCAGCCTCAATCTGATGAATCAGGTCGATGCCATTAGAGACAACTACAACGGCCGTATTGAATTCCGCATCGCTGAAAGCGGCTCCGCCCAAGGCGCCATGTTTGCACAAAGAAATTTAGTAGGAGACGCGATGCTAGTCTTATTTAAAGGTGATGGTACCACCGTAGGTAAGCTCATTATCCGTGATACACCAGAAGAACTGGCGAAAACATTAGAGCAGGCATTTCACCTATAACATTTATTTTTAACGCAATATAAAACCCATTGTCATTTAACCGCGATATCTCTTCGCTCCAGCGCCCGCTTTAAAATTATTTTTCTTTCTTCTGCCGAAGCCGCATTCCAGCTGGTAATTTCATCAATCGAACGAAAACAACCCATACAGATATCATCGCTATCCAGACAGCAGTTACGCACACAAGGAGACTCAGCTACATCCATATCAATCAATCTATCATTAATCAAACGTCGTTAACACGACTCTATTTAAGGATCGCGTCTTTATCTTTTATTGAAAACACCAACCCGGAGGCATTATCAACATCCCGTTTTAACTCTGGCAAGCGAACACATCCACGCCAGTTCTCATTAGGCGCCAGTATTTTATCCTGTGTATAGATCTGATACCCCGGTACTGCAAGGTCATCACTAAAGCCCTTTTGATGTGCGCTGATATTCCACTCAACCATCGAAATTATTTCATTACTAACGTTATCAATAGTAATTTTGAGTGGTGTCGATTCATCACAAAAATCCAATGAATACTCGACCGATACCTCTACCGCTTCAACAACCTTTCTTTCTGACCAGCCTTGATAATAAAAAAGTCCGCCAATAATGCTCCCGACCAATACCGCAAGACCAAGGCCACCAAACATTTTTTTTGGGAAAAGCAGAAACAACGATAGAACCACCACAATAGCAACCCACTTCATGAACAACGCTCAATTTCACCCATACAAGTAAGAATAAAAACAGACAAATCTATCTATCACTCTTCAGAAAAAACCACTTTATTGTCGATGCCCTCGCGACAAAGCACGCGTAGAAAACTCCGAATCCTTCAAGCCGACATTGACTTCAATATCTTTTGCATCATAAACAATCGTCGAATCTGCTCTGAAGTTTTTTACAATTCCCGTTTCCCACACCCATGCCCCTTTGATTTGACGCCAGGTAACAAACTGTTTCTTGACCATCTTCATCTCTTTATCAAAATAGTCAACACGACTTTCAAGGCAGTGCTCCCAGTCTTTTCCTTTACTAAACCATGAGATACGTTTTCCATATACTGGATCATGTTTGGGCGTGCTTTCAACAATGTAAAACGCTTTGCCTTCTACAGCCCGTTCTTCCACAAAACGATGCTCATCTTCATCGATATCGCGCACCCGCAGGTCATCATCACTAAAGCCCCAGTCCATCTCCTCAGGTGATCGTTTTGAGATTCGTTTTACGATACGCATTTCTGGCAGGTAAACCCACTGATCTGCAAGCCTTTCACTACCATTTGTATAACCCCAGCGCATAAAAGCCAGCCCCTGGTTATGTGCAGAGGCAGTGTAAAGCACTACCTTGTCTACGATGCCATCTTTGCCGCCATAGTTTTTCCACAAACGCACATATTCGCTGGAGACTTTACGACCATTGGTAAGCGTACTAGTGACCAATAAACGGGAGCGCTGATCTTCTCCGCCATTTTTGTAGTAACAACGCTCCACTATTTCAACGCCACTTAGTGGCTTGGTTATTTCAGTGCGCGCTTCTGCTGCATGAGCGAATGGATTAAACAGCGCCAGAATTGCCGCTATGATCGTTTGACTAATGGCTTGATGATTCATACCTTACATAACTCCCTTCTATCTCCATTGGTTAAACCTGCATTACTCTCGCCTAACTAAAGGCACTGCCATCATTCCCAGAATCAAGATCAATATAGCAACATTACCCACCATTACGTAGGGTGTTGTGCCTTTCATTGGCACTACTGTATCGTTAAGCGAAACTTCTTCGAACTGTGGTGCAATCGATTGGAAGCGTCCCTGATGATCAATGATCGCAGAAACTCCTGTATTGGTCGCCCGTAACAGAGGGCGACCACTCTCTTTGGCGCGCATCCGTGCAATCTGCAGGTGCTGGTGCGGCGCACTTGAATCTGCAAACCAGGCGTCGTTACTCACGTTAACCAGCAGTGTTGCCTCCGGCAGCTGCATAATCACCTCTTCGCCAAAAGCATCTTCAAAACAGATCGAGATACCCACTTTCTGCCCCGCCATCGGCAAGGGACGCTGCTCATCCGAACCAGCGCTAAAATCTGACATCGGTACCTGGATAATGTCAACCAATACGGATAACCACTCTTTTAGCGGCAGATATTCAGTAAACGGCACCAGATGGCGCTTGTGATAAAAGCCTGTCGCGCTACCAAGACTCATCATGGTGTTGTAGTACTGTCGCGTCTCTCCATCAAGGTAAACCAGCCCCAACAGAATATCCGTATTATTCGCGCGTGCCTCTTCGGCAAGCCCTGCCAGGAAATTGGTTGATTCATGAAAAAATGCAGGTAGTGCCGTCTCCGGCCAGATAATCAGATCGCTTCCCCAGTTTTCACGTGTATGCTGCGCATAAAGGTCGATGGTAGGGGCTCTCATCGATGGTAGCCATTTTAACTCTTGCGGGATATTGCCCTGTATCAATGTCACCTTCATCGGCTCGCCCGCAGGCGACACCCAGCTCACCTGGTTCGCCAACAAGCCACTACACCACAACAGCGCCAATGCAACAATATGGAGTGATTTTTGGCCAATGTAGATATTACGAATAACGATCGCAATAAATGCGGCACTTAATGCCACGGTAAGTGACACACCATAAACACCTAGTAACGAAGCAAAGCCACCGAGCGGAGTTTCGATCTGGCTATAGCCAACATTGAACCATGGCAACCCTGTAAACATCCAGCCGCGGATCCATTCAAACAACACCCATACCGCTGGAAAACACCATAATAGTGCTGTAGTTGGTGACAAATTAAAGCCTTGCCGGAACTTCACTGCCACACCACCCGTCATCGCCAGAAATGTTGCAAACACCAATACAAACATCGAAGTGATAAAAAGAGAGAGTACAAAACTCACATTCCCATAGTGGTACATGCTGATAAAAACCCACCACACGCCTACACCAAACATACCGATGCCAAACAGCAGGCCACGCCACATCGCACGACGAACAGTGACATCAAGCCATAGCAGAAAAATAGTCACTAGCGAGATAATCGCTAAGGGGTAAAGCTCAAAAGGGGCAAATGCCAGCGGCAATAAGCCGCCAGCAATCAGGGCAAGCAGGTCTCCGCGCCATGTCGCGAACATCTCACGAGGCTCCTTACTTATTGATAGCGGTCGCGTCTTCCGCTTGCAGACTCATCTGCAATAGATGAATACGTCGACTATCGGCATGAAGTACCTTGAAGTGAAAACGCCCAATCTCACATTTCTCACCACGTTTTGGCAAGTGTCCAAAAGTACGCATCATCAATCCACCAATGGTGTCAAAGTCTTCATCACTAAATTCACATTCAAAGTATTCATTGAACTCTTCAATCGGGGTACGCGCCTTAACAGTAAAACTGACGTCACTGTGCTTCATAATATAGCTATCTTCCGCGACATCATGCTCATCGATAATCTCACCGACAATCTGTTCAAGCACATCCTCAATTGTCACCAAGCCATCAATGCCGCCGTATTCATCAACAACAATCGCCATGTGATTGCGGCTGGCACGGAAATCTTTTAGTAAGACATTAAGACGTTTGCTATCAGGAATAAATGCCGCAGGGCGCAATACATCACGCACGTTGAATGGTTTGCCACCATCCAGTGCATAGGCCAGCAGGTCTTTTGCGAGCAGGATACCTTCTACCTCATCCTTACCATCTCCAATCACTGGGAAACGTGAGTGAGCAGATTTTACAATCACCGGCAGAATCTCTTTCAGTGGTGCGTCACGTTCCACCACTATCATTTGTGAACGTGGAATCATAATATCCCGCACCTGCATTTCAGAGACTTCCAGCACCCCTTCAATCATAGTGAGCGCATCGGTATCCAGCAGATGGCGCTGTTGAGATTCCCGCAGGCTCTCGATAAGTTCTACACGATCCGCCGGTTCCTGTGCAAATGCTTTCTTCAGCTTACCGAGGAAGCCATCTTTAGCAGTCGCCGGCTCGGGCGATCGATCACTGTTCATCGTTGTCCTATTCCTGGTTTCATTGGTTCTCCACTCATCAAAGCTAAAGTTGTCATCATTACTACGCCACGCCATCATCCATATATGGATCGTCGAATCCCAAGTATGCCATGATCTTTCTCTCTAAATCTTCCATTTCGCGCGCATCACTATCATCAATATGGTCGTAACCACGCAGATGTAATACCCCGTGCACCACCAGATGCGCCCAATGAGCACGCGTGCGCTTCCCTTGTGCCTGCGCCTCCTGCGCCACTAGCGGGGCGCAGATAACAAGGTCACCCAACAGCGACAGCGATACATCCGGCGGCGCCTCAAATGGAAATGAGAGCACATTAGTCGGCCCCTGCTTATCGCGATACTGCTTATTGAGCGCGGCACTTTCATCGTTTTCGACCAGACGAATGGTGAGCTCAGCCTCATCCATTGTGCCTTCAAGCGCCGCCGCGACCCACTGTTCCAAGTCTGCCTGCGCAGGTAGATCGGCATTTTGCGATTGTGGCAACTCAACCTGTAGATCTAGCGCTAAATCCAGATTAACACGCTCAGGCTGACCTGGCTCAACGTTCACGTTGCCCACCATCTTTCTCTTCCTGCGCCTCTTTGGCAGCATAGGCCTGCACGATACGCTGCACCAGCGGGTGACGCACCACGTCCTGCGCCTCAAAGAAGGTAAAGCTAATGCCATTGATATCTTTTAAAACTTCGACCACGTGACGCAAACCAGAGGCACTTCCACGCGGAAGATCCACCTGTGTCACATCACCGGTCACAACCACGGTCGAGCCAAAACCGACACGGGTGAGGAACATCTTCATCTGCTCAATGGTGGTATTTTGCGCTTCATCAAGAATGATAAATGATTCGTTCAAGGTTCGGCCACGCATGTAAGCGAGTGGCGCCACTTCGATCACATTTTGTTCGATCAATTTAGCAACACGTTCAAAGCCAAGCATCTCATACAGCGCATCGTAAAGTGGGCGCAGGTAAGGATCGATCTTCTGTGCCAAATCTCCCGGCAGAAAGCCCAGTCGCTCACCCGCTTCAACCGCCGGACGCACCAACAATATGCGACGTACCTCTCCCTTCTCCAACGCCTCAACCGCACAGGCTACTGCAAGGTAGGTTTTACCGGTACCGGCAGGGCCAATACCAAAGTTGATCTCATGGCTCAAAATACGCTGCAGGTACATCGCCTGATTAATTCCGCGCCCTTTGATACTGCCTTTTTTGGTCTGAATCTGCACACTCTCAACCACCTGCTGCTGCAACTCTTTTAGTGCAGGTGCGGAATGCAATGCCAGCTGCACCTGCGAAGGGGCAAGCGTTGCGCCGTCGGTTTCCGCATACAACGTCGTTAATAGCTTGCTTGCCTCAATTACCGCATCTGGATTGCCAGCCAGACGAAAGTTATTACCACGGTTACTGATATCAATACCAAAGTGGGCCTCAATCTGACGAATATGGCTATCAAACTGCCCACAAAGCTCCACCAAACGTTGGTTGTCGACTGGCTCTAAAAGTAGTTCGCTGATCTGCTGATTATCACTCAAAATGGGATTCACATAGTTGAAAGGGAAGAAAACAGGATGCCTCGTCGAGGCTACCGTTAATATCTGAGCATTGTTGGTTATTATTTCTACTGGGAATCACTACGCGACGTGGCGACTATTGCTCGGCTCAATTACAGAAATCAACTCACCACGCAGTGAATTCGGCAGTGCCTCGGTGATGCGCACATTGGTAAACTGACCAATCAACGATTGATCTGCAGTAAAGTTGACCCAACGATTATTGTCGGTACGCCCTGCCACTTGTGCCGGGTCTTTTTTTGACACCCGTTCTACTAACACTCGCTGCTCAGTGCCAACCATCGATGCGCTGATCTTAGCCGTCATCTCAATAATTCGCTTTTGCAATTCAGCCAGGCGCTGCTGTTTCACCACATGTGGCACGTCGTCAGGGAATGCTGCAGCTGGCGTACCGGGGCGCGCGCTATAGATAAAGCTAAACGAGTGATCAAAGCCGATATCTTCAATCAGCGCCATTGTGGCGCGGTGATCCGCATCCGACTCACCCGGAAAACCGATAATAAAATCAGATGACATGCTGATATCGGGACGAATTTCACGCAGACGACGGATCTTTGATTTATATTCCAGCGCAGTATGGCCACGCTTCATCGCACCCAAAATACGATCAGAACCACTCTGCACCGGTAGGTGCAGATGACTCACCAGCTCAGGCACATCGCGGTACGCTTCAATCAAGCTGTCACTAAATTCAACCGGATGCGAGGTGGTAAAGCGAATTCGCTCAATGCCATCAATACTGGCAACATAAGTAATCAACAGGGCGAGATCTGCCTCAGTACCATCGTCCATTTCATGACGATAGGCATTGACGTTCTGACCCAACAGATTCACTTCACACACACCCTGACTGGCAAGCGATGAGATTTCACTCAGCACATCATCAAACGGACGGCTAAACTCTTCACCACGGGTATAAGGCACCACGCAGAATGTACAGTATTTGCTGCACCCTTCCATGATTGAGACAAACGCCGTCGGGCCATCGGCCTTCGGCTCCGGCATGCAGTCAAATTTTTCAATTTCGGGAAAACTGATATCGATCACGGGGTGGCGCTGCTGCTTTACTTCATTCAGCATTTCAGGCAAACGGTGAAACGTCTGCGGGCCAAACACCAGATCAACAAACGGTGCGCGTTGACGAATCGCATCCCCTTCCTGACTTGCTACACAGCCACCGACACCGATCACGATATTGGGCTGCTTCTCTTTCATCTCGCGCCAGCGACCCAGCTGGTGGAATACCTTTTCCTGCGCCTTTTCACGAATCGAGCAGGTATTAAGCAGCAGAATATCCGCCTCTTCAGCAGATTCAACCTGCTGTGCGCCGTGTGATGCTGCGAGCACCTCCGCCATTTTGTCAGAGTCATATTCGTTCATCTGACAACCAAAGGTCTTAATAAATAATTTGTGCGCCATCGTGGTGCTATTTCAAACCCAAAATTTGCCATAAAGAACAGCATAACTTACTACTTTTTCAGCAAAATTTCCAGTCAGACGCACACAGCCCAACATCCGGAACGACGACGGGCTGTAGCTTTCGCTGTCGCTCGCCATCCAAATTAAACCTAACCTTTGCGGCTGTGAATTTGGTGGCTCAGCGCTAATCTTATGAATGCTCAGGTCTGCACCTTAGTCTCCCTCGCTATGACTCAACTGATCAATTTAGAATAAAGCCACCGATCAACGCAGCAGAAACACCCATCAGCGTACCGATTAGCTGAAACATAAAGCTTACGACCCCTGTATCACCGGGCGCAGTGAAAACCGACACTCGGGATGGGCAGGAACCAAACCAGAAAAAATTTCTTTAAAATCAATAATAAGAAAAAAGGGGAGTTCAGATTAGCACCAGAACAGTGCAATCAAAGTCTTGGCGACTCTTTTTTGGTGTAGCCGTGAATTACAAAAATAGCGACAACACTAACAACCAAAGTTAGCCACATCTCTAGAATTCAGTTATTAGCGACACCCATCAGTCACATTGAGCTGTAGAACGACAACTTTCACTACCGACAAGCACTCACCCACTTAACGGCGTTTTTGACGGCTCTGCTCTTTTTTTACATATACAAGCGACTCATCTTCTGGTGCCACATCTTCCGACCACTGTTTACTAGTGTCAGTTGACGATTTCAAATGAACAGCGACCGCTGCCCCAATAACACCGCCCAATGTGAAAGCCACTAATACTGCTTCTATCATCATGCCCATCATCTGCGTATCCTCCAATGTTCAGGTTTACATCCTTGTTAGGCCATCCAAATCCCTATTGGTAATGGCCATTTCGAGATCCTTCATTGTTATTAACGGCTCGACATGCCATCCCCTTAATATCAGTAAGGAGCATTGATCATGCCAACATCGGGAAAACACTTAAAGCAACCAGGAAAAAGAAGACAATAGGCTGTATTGATAGCAAAAATTAATTACAGCCATGCAACACATATAGCCGATATAAAATCACAGCATTACAAAAAAATGACGCGAACTGTACGTTTCCAGCAGATTCAGCGCTATTATTCTGCCAATTTAGCCTTCAGCCACATCGTCTCAAGCGCCGACAAACCAACATCTTGAGGCAAAACCCCCAATTCAATACACTGCGCCTCAACCTGAGCAAAGCGACGCTCGAAACGCTGGTTCGCTTCACGCAATGCGCTCTCCGGGTCGATCGATGCGTGACGTGCAAGATTACTCACTGCCTGCAACAAGTCTCCCACCTCATGGCGCATACGTAGATCACCCTGGTTTTGCTCTAGCACTTCACGCACCTCATCCAACTCTTCCTGCACCTTATCCAGCACTTGATTAATCTCAGGCCAGTCAAAACCGACATGGGCCGCACGCTTTTGCAGTTTCACTGCGCGCGTTAACGCAGGCAGCGTTACTGCAACCCCACTCAATGCGCCTTCACTGTTTGAAGTGACACCTTTTTTACGTCGTTCATCCGCCTTAATTTTTTCCCACATAGCACGATGCTCACTCGCCTGGATCTGAACATCATCAACGCCACCAAACACATGCGGATGGCGGCGAATTAATTTCTCTGTAATGGTTTTAGCCACCCGGGCAAAATCAAAGCGCCCCTCCTCCTGGGCAATCTGGGCATAAAACACCACCTGAAACAGCAGATCACCCAATTCATCACACAGATCATCCATATCACCACGCTCGATCGCATCTACAACCTCATAGGCCTCTTCAATCGTACATGGCGCGATTGAATGATAGTTTTGTGCCAGATCCCATGGACATCCAACCCTGGGATCGCGCAGTTGAGACATCACTTTAAGCAATTTTATCATTTCATTCATAAACTATGGTAACTCGCCAATTTTCTCTATTCCGATAAGCTTATTATCAGCATCAAAACGCAAGCTAAAAACACCATTGATCCCATCATGCAATACAAAAGGCTGTAGACAACTTGCTGGAAATTGCACTCGACGACCATCATGTGCATTCACAATCACCTGTTTCGCTTGCCCCTTATAGTAATAAATATAGTCTTCTGCTGAGATTCTAATCGCAAATCTAACCTGCTGAGCATTACCCGCCATAGTTAACCGCGACCCCAATCATATAAGACAACATTCAACACTCCTTGCTTTTTTGACGCCGCTATTTTTTCTTCGATACGACCTTGCCTTCCCCAGCCCAATTCCTTCGCAGCGTTGAGATGCTTGATGCCAGTCTCTTTTATGCAACACCACCTCTGGCCAATAGGGGTAAGATAAACACCGCACAGAGCGAGCGTCATAAATGCCACAACACCTGCCATCCCCTGTAAAACAGATGTTTCGTCATCACTTACCGCTAACATCCAACCCTCTTCAGGCAATCGACGAAAGTAGCGTCGCTTAAGCCAGTTGCGAGATAAATCGAGGAAATCACTTGCTTTTTCTATCTCTTCGCTCGATACGTAAACATAACAATCACCTCGTAGTACTACAAAATCCCCCACATTCAGCGCACTCACAACATAACGGCCCCTTCAATTATATAAGGAACCTTTTTTTATCAATGAGCCGTTTCACCATAAATAATGATTTATTCCGAAATTAATAGCCTCAATCCTGCTTTAAACAACACCGTAACAAACCGTTGCGCTTTATTAAACACGTTGTTATTCTGCCTTCACCAATACGATACACGATCTTGTTTAACTGCATAGTTTAACGGCACACTTAAAAACTGAGGAGACAAGCATGGCTACCAAGAAAAAAGCGGCAACAAGGAAAAAGGCATCTACCAAAAAAGCAGTTGCTGCTACGCCTCGCGTAAAAGCGATCAAAGAGCCATTCACTCGCACAGCTCTTTTCGGCCACCTGTCTGAAAAAACAGGCCTGACCAAAAAAGAAGTTGCCTCTGTATTTGATGAATTAAAAACCGTTATCGAAGGGCATATCAAAAAAGGTTCTGCTCAGGTATTTACCTTGCCAGGCATCTTGAAGGTAAAAGTAAATCGCAAGCCTGCCACTCGTGCCCGCAAAGGCACCAACCCTTTCACTGGCGAAGAGATGACTTTCAAGGCAAAACCAGCACGCAATGTTGTTAAGGTTCAGCCACTGAAAGCACTAAAAGATATGGCGTTGTAAAAACACTATATCGCTGGGCGGTACCACTATGTGCCGTCCAACTCTCTCCTGATTCACCCAATCAGCACTACCATTTCGCATAGCTGGCATGAAACTTTCATAACCAGTCTTATGTCTCGAATTATTCGGAAATTTTACTTACCCAGTATCGCAGCGTGCTTAGTATTATCTATAGCATCAAATACTTGGGCTAATCCCCCTAACAATTTTGATAATCCAGTCGCGTCAATAATTGATCAGCAACGCGCCGATTTCGTGGCAGCAGAGCAAGCACTACAGCGCGGCGCAATCACAAAATTCAAAAAATTAACGCCTCAGCTACAAGACTACCCACTCTATCCGTATCTACGCTATGAGTATCTACGCACACGACTGCATAAACGACCAGCGGAAGAGATTAATACATTTATCGACACCTTTCATGATAGCCCGCTCAGCGCGCGACTCCATTTCCGCTGGATCAAAAAGCTCGCACAAAATGGGCGCTGGAAAGAGGTCGAGCAACATTATCGGCCTGGCAACAATGTCACACTAGCCTGCTACTACCGTCGTGCCCTGCTCAATAAAGGCGACCAGGAAGCGGCCTTCGATGGCCTTCAGCAACTATGGCTGGTGGGCTACTCGCAACCTCGTGCCTGTGACCCGCTATTTACTGCATGGCACGATGCGGATTTTATCGATGACTCCCTTGCATGGCAACGCATTCAACTAGCGATGGGTAAACGCAAACTGACACTGACACGCTATCTGACACGCTTTCTATCCAAAAAAGAGCGCGTCTGGGCTAACAAATGGATTGAAGTTCATCGCAAGCCGTCACGTGTTCTCTCGGCAAAGCGTTTTGCCAGTGAACACCTGATGCGTAACACCATCATTGTTCACGGCCTAAAACGGATGGCGCGCACCAGCCCAATCAAAGCTGCCAATGCCTGGCAGACAGAAATCAGCACCCGTTATCCATTCAGCGATGATGAAATCACCACCGTCGAACGCGCTATTGCGATGGCCATGGCGTTGCGCAACAAACCCGAAGCACTCAGCTGGCTTGCGGTGCTTAAAGAAAAACCGGCCGATCAGTCACTACGCGAATGGCGTGTACGCACCGCACTCAACCAGCAGAACTGGGATGCAGCATTGGCCTGGCTCTATCAATTAAATGACGAAGAACAACAAATGACACGCTGGCAATATTGGCGCGCGCGCGCACTAGAGGCACTCGACCAGCAGGTAGAGGCCGAGACGATCTACAACATCTTGGCGATGAGTCGTGGCTACTACGGCTTTTTAGCGGCCGATAAACTCGCTCTCCCCTATCGCTTTGAACATGCCGCCTTACTACAAAATGATGAACTCGCCACCAACATTGAACAGCGCCCCGGCATTCTAAGGGCGCGCGAACTATTTATACTTAAACGTACGGTAGAGGCACGAAGAGAGTGGTTTCATGTCACCCGGCGTATGAGTGAAGAGCAACTTCATCAGGCTGGACAATTAGCCCACCGCTGGGGCTGGCATGATCGCGCCATTCTTACCGTTGCTCGCACTAAACATCGCGATGATCTCGATGTACGCTTTCCACTTGCCCACCAAAATAAAATCACACTCAAGGCCGATGAAAACAGTGTCGATGCCGCCCTCGCTTTTGCCCTGATTCGCCAGGAGAGCGCCTTCACTTCAGATGCCCGCTCCAGCGCCGGCGCAATGGGGCTGATGCAACTGATGCCGCGCACCGCCAAGCAATTAACATCAGGCACCAATATTCGCATCAAGAATCGTATGCAGCTGATCGACATCGATACCAATTTAAAACTCGGCATGAAGCACCTGGGCAAAGTGATGAAACGCTTCAATAATAATACAGTGCTTGCACTCGCCGCTTATAATGCAGGTCAGGCCAGAGTAAAACGCTGGATTCCAGGCAACAAACTGATCGAAGCAGACCTATGGGCCGAAACCATTCCATTTAAAGAGACGCGCAACTATATTCAAAACATCATGGTCTTTACCCCTATCTACGAGCAACATCTGGGGCGACCATTAACTACACTGGCGCAGCGCATGATGCCTATCGGTACCGCACCGCCTGTTATCACACAGCAAAGCGATGAAAGCCTGTCCGTTCAATCTGCCACTAGCACTGTCGATACCATAAAGATTTCTGGCCCCACACCAGCCAAAAACAAAATGATGGCTCCGCTAACCAACGACCACCAGATGCAATCGCATAAAAAAGATGATGTGAACGGTGTTAAAACGATGCAACATAACGATACCATTACCCTTGGTAACTCAGAACGGCGAGGGATCTAGCAACGCGACCTCATCACGGCAACGCTGCACCACCCATTATGCACATACCAGTCCCCAGTCTTTCTGCATCCGAAATACCTTCCGGTCTAACAGCGGCGTCACTCGCTCGTCCCACGCGTGTTATTGCCATTAGTAGCGGCAAGGGTGGTGTCGGTAAAACCAGTGTTAGTACCAACCTTGGCATCGCACTCGCACAACTAGGGGCAACGGTCTGTATATTAGATGCTGATACGGGTCTTGCCAATATCAACATATTGCTGAACCTAAGGCCAGAGTTCACCATCGAGCATCTGCTTAACGGTGAAAAAAATATCGACGAAATCATGCTTGATGGTCCTGATGGTATCAAGGTCGTACCAGCGGCTTCAGGTATCCCAGAGTGCGCAGAACTAAACCGGGAACAACATCAAGCGCTATCGCAAGCACTGGCTCAGCTGGAGTCGCGTTTCGACTATCTACTCATCGATACCGCCGCCGGTATCGGTGATACCGTATTAGCGTTTCTCGCATCGGCACAATACTGCATCCTGGTGGTCACACCTGAACCGACCTCACTCACTGATGCCTTTGCACTCATGCGAGTCATGAAACGCAAACAGCTCAAACAGCCCATTTACACCATTGTGAATCGCGCCGCTAGTCCACAAAAGGCAAATGAGGTATTTCGCCGTTTTTCTGCGGCCGCCAAAAAATACCTGCAAACACGTATTGGCTATATGGGTAGTATTGCGGAAGACCCAATGATTAGCAGTGCTGTTTGCCTACAAACTCCTGTCATCATTGCTCAGCCGCAAAGCCCGGCAAGCCAGTGCATACAAACACTCGCTAGCCGCATCGATAATAAGCTTGCAGCCAGCAAAAAACCACATCATTTCAGTAAATACTGGCATGATAAAATACCGCCCAATGATGATGACAGTGATATTACCGCACCTAAGGCCACATCTGACACAGCACCTAATACAGAGCTCTCTGGCGACTATCTGTCAGTCGCTATACTCTCCTACCTACAGTACCCCGGAACCAGTGAAAGTGAAGCAAAACAACTACTACAACCATTAATTGACGCAGGACTCGAGCGCTTTGGCGCAGCCACGTTCAACTTGCCGACAGCAGCAAAACCTGCAAAGAAAGCAGCCTCGACGCAAATATCGACTGCAGGGATTGCATCAGACATCTCCCGCCTGGTATCTGACATTGAAGAATCCGAAGCAACGAGAATCATTCAGCAACTTGTTTCCCGACACGAGCGGCTATTCAAAAAATCGCCACTAAATGTTGAAGACATACTTCTCGAAGCCCTGTGCAAAACCGAGATTGATGAAACACAGTGCTCAGTCATGCTTGAAACCTTACGACAATATCATTGTGAGCACTTTGGTGGTCATGAGGGGAATGAAAAAGCAAAACTCATCGAAACATTTACTGAGTTTTCACAGCAGATCCGGCAACGAGAAAAGCAACTCGACAGTGACCTGCAGCTGCTCTCAGAAATGGTTCAGAAATTTAGCGAGAGTCACATCCAGTTAAACCGCGCAACTGATTAATTTCGGTTGATATACCCGACCTTCCGGACTGCATACGACAACAAGGATGAGCGCATGCCCCACATAATGACCGTTGATGACGACCCCAATATTCGCGCACTGCTCAGTGCCATTATCAGCTCACTCGGCTATGAAGTGACCGGCGCCGAGTCCGGCGAAGCCGCGCTAAGTGAGATCAGGACACAACAGTTTGACCTGGTATTGCTCGACCATCACATGGGCGGCATGAGCGGTATCGATACAGCGAAAGCACTCAACCAGCGGCATATCCCTTTTGTTTACTGCACCTCGGTAACGGAAGATGAGGTACTACGACACGCCATGGCCCAGGGCGCACTGAATTACATCATTAAGCCTTTTACCCCTGCCAGGGTAATTTTTGCTATCGCCAGTTCACTGGGTCGCATCGAAGAAAAAGAACAGAACAACCTGATCCAAATAGCCACCGGCGTTCTAATGGAGCGCAATCACATGACGCAGGAAGACGCACGTCAGCAACTGGAAGGTAATGCAAGGCGATCTGATATTTCGATTGGGATAGCAGCCAGTAAACTGATCGATGAAATATCAAAGTGAGCCACGCACCCTGCAGCAGCGCTAACCGAATCACGCTTCCATCTGCGGCGGGGCAACTCTAAAGACCTCATCAAGCGAGGTCAGCCCCTTCGCTACCTTCTGCAAACCACTAATCCGCAACGGTCGCATTCCCTCTTTTTGTGCCAGCTGCCGCACCTGAGCAATATCCACTTTCTGATGACGCAACAACTCCCGCAGGCCGCTCGATAGCGTCATCATCTCATAGATACCCACCCGCCCCGCATAACCGGTTTGACGGCACTCTAGACAACCATTGGCCGCCATAATCTTCTTTGGCACCGCACTTTTCCATGGCTGACTCAAGGCCTGCCATATCTCTTTGTCCGGCACAGCAGGCTGTTTGCAATGCGGGCACAGCGTCCGCACCAGGCGCTGCGCCACCACCCCGATCACCGAGGCACCAATCATGTATTGCGGCACACCAATCTCCAGCAGACGCGTAATCGCCAACACAGCATCATTAGTATGCAGCGTTGATATCACCAGGTGACCGGTTAACGCCGCCTGTATCGCCACTTCTGCCGTTTCACGGTCACGTATCTCACCCACCATAATAATGTCAGGGTCCTGCCGTAACAACGCACGCACACCATCAGCAAAAGCGAGATCAATATTATGCTGCACCTGCATCTGATTAAAGTCGGGCACCACCATTTCAATCGGGTCTTCAATGGTACAGATATTCAACTCAGGCTTCGCAAGATGCTTTAAGGTCGAATAAAGCGTGGTGGTTTTACCCGAGCCGGTCGGCCCCGTCACCAGGATAATACCGTGTGGCTTATCGATCATCCCTTCCCACTGCGCAGATTCCGCCTGACCAAAACCGAGATCAGAAAAGTTCTTCACCAGAATATCCGGATCAAAAATACGCATCACCATCTTCTCGCCAAAGGCAGTCGGCATGGTTGAGAGCCTCAATTCCACTTCACTACCATTGGGGGCCTTTGTCTTGAGACGCCCATCGAGTGGACGCCGTTTTTCAGCCAGATCCATCCGCCCCAAAATCTTAATGCGACTAACGACCGCAGCCATCACCGTCGCTGGCAACTCATACACCTGATGCAGCATGCCATCGATACGAAAACGAATATTGCCCTGCTCGCGCCGTGGTTCCAGATGGATATCACTCGCTCGCTGATCAAAGGCATACTGCAACAGCCAGTCCACAATATTGACCACATGCTGGTCATTGGCATCAAGACTACCCGCCTTACCCATCTCCAACATCTGTTCGAGGTTATTGATCTCACTGGGCACCGCACCATGCTGATCATCATTAGCCCCCACCACCGATTTAGAGATGGCATAAAACTCAACGCGAAATCGTTCGATATCAGCCGGGCTGGTGATTTCAAGCCGAATCTCTTTATTCAAAATATGCTCAAGCTCTTTCATCCACGCCGTTTGATAGGGCTCCGCTGTCGCAATCACCACATGCGACACCCCCATTTCAATCGGCAAAAGTTTATTTCGCTCGGCATAACTATAGGAAACAACTGCAGCAATACGCGCGACATCCACCTTTAACGGGTCAATACGGCGATAGGGAATCGAGAGCTTGTTTGCCAACCACTGGCTCAAAAAGTCCTGGGTTAACGCTTGAGATGGTTGAGTAATGGAGGTCAGCTCATGACTCGCCACAATCGCAAATGGATGCTGATCACCCGTATCGCGAAAGCGCGCCTTAAGCATCAACATCTCGTGATGCTCTTTATCAATCAGGCCGTCGGCGAGCAGTTGATCGCTAATCTCATCAAGCCGAATACGACGCGATTCGCTCGTCACACCCATTGTGGCGCCCCCATAGCCATTGACTTACTCCTCATCTAACCATTCGATTTTTTTCTCACGCTGTAATTGGCAGCAATACGTATTTCATTCTGATAATACCCACTATCTCGCGATATAGACCACTAATGCAATCATCGCTGAAACTACAGACCACACCCTAGGTAACGGCAGGATTCATCTCAATACCAGTCGTAAGGCCATATATTCCAGATGCGAACAACATCATAAAACATTCGTTAATACCCACATCAGATAACCGCTAAATAAGCAGCCAATGATAAGGCCTCACTTCTCTCTAGATTGATTTGGCAAAGCACCCGTTTATTATCTACAATCTCGTATGACTTTGAAATCCCCAGAACTGAATGAGATGCTGCAACAGCTTATCGCACTGCCGTCGATGAGCAGCGTCAGCCCCGAGTTTGATACCAGCAATCGGGGGGTGGTTGATCTTTTAGCCTCATGGCTCGACGATCTCGGCTTCCAGGTATCCATTACAGCGTTACCCAATCAACCTCACAAAGCAAACCTGCTCGCGAGTTACGGCACCGTTGATGAGCGCAGTCAGGGATTGATGTTTGCGGGACACACCGACACCGTCCCCTATGATCAACATAGCTGGCATCACGACCCATTTAAACTCACCGAGGCCGATAATAAACTCTACGGCCTCGGTACCTCGGACATGAAGAGTTTCTTTGCGCTAGTGATTGAAGCGCTGCACGAATTTAAGGCCAACGATCTGAATCAGCCGGTCTTTATTCTCGCCACAGCCGATGAAGAGAGCTCAATGGATGGTGCGATTGCACTGGTTGAACAGGGCTGCCCCAACGTGCGCTATGCGGTGATTGGTGAACCGACAGGCCTGAAACCAGTCAATGCCCATAAAGGGATCATGATGGAATCAATCCATCTCACCGGCCGTAGTGGTCACTCCAGCAATCCCGCACTCGGCGTCAATGCCCTTGAAGCGATGCAGCTGGTGATTGCTGACCTGATTCAATGGCGAGGAGAACTACAACAGCGCTATCGAGATGAGCGCTTTACTGTCCCCGAACCGACTCTCAATCTGGGCTCTATAGCGGGTGGCGATAACCCCAATCGTATCTGTGAACAGTGCGAACTCCACTTCGACCTGCGCGCACTGCCCGGCATGGATCTCAATGAACTGCGGCGTGAACTAAAAGAACGCCTCCATAGGCTCTTCAAACACAGTGCGATTCGCTGGCGACATAAATCGCTTATCCGCGGCACCTCTCCGATGCATACCGATGAACACTCTGCGATTGTAAAGGCCGCTGAGAAACATACTTGTGGTCACAGCCACGCCGTCGCATTCTGTACCGAAGGGCCTTACTTAACAGAGCTGGGCATTGAGACGATTATCCTCGGGCCAGGTGATATCGACCAGGCGCATCAACCGGATGAATACCTCGCGCTAGATAGGGTTCAGCCCACCGTTGAACTGTTATCAAAACTGATACGGCAGTTTTGCCTGTAAAGCACTTAACTTAAAGTTTTTACACAGACAGAATCAATTTTTTTCGAATTGATTCTCAATCAAGGTCTATTGATACTGTTGACACTTTCATCGGCCAATGAGGATAGAACAATGGGTACAAAAGGCATCGTCATCACAACAATTCTTACCACAGCCCTACTAGTCGCCTATTTTATGCACTTCATGGAAATTGCACCGGGCAATTAGGGAGTGTTAATTGGGAATGTCTGATGGCAATTTCACCTGGGTTTATGAGCTTGATTGATAAACCACTGCCAAGATGCACTCAACGAAGCGGGTCAGATAGCGACTGAAGAGTTGCTCAAGCGATTTGATATGGATGGAAGCCCAATAAAAATCGGAAATAGCAAATTAACAAGCAAAGGATTGTTCCCCAAAAGATATCAAACGCCTCACGGTGAAATCGAAATTGGCCGGCATGTCTACCAGAGCACTAAAGGAGGGTCAATATACTGCCCCTTAGATATCAATGCACGCATTATCCATTCAGTAAAGTGGCCTCCTTCAACTGGACAACAGCCCATTATCTACATGCAATGTGGCCCCATTCGTCACACGGCTACCACATCAGAAAATGCTCCCAAGGAACTGGAGGTAGTACCGCACTATATTGACTCAATTATCGATACTCCCCCCGATGCCCGTATTCAGGATCTGTTTCGTCACATCGCTGAAGACTCAAACAGAACCAAGGCTATCGTCAGCAATATTGTGGAACTCTATGAACAAGGGCGAAAAGTACTTGTGCTGACCGAACGCACCGACCACCTGAAAGCTATTCAAGATTCACTGACACCGCTTGTTGATAATTTTTTCACGCTGCATGGCCGGATATCGAAAAAACAACGCACAGCGGTGATCGCTGAACTGGATGCTTTGCCCGGTGATGCAGCCCGAATCCTGCTTGCAACAGGCAAACTGGTAGGAGAGGGATTTGATCATCCACCACTCGATACATTGATACTCGCCATGCCGGTCTCGTGGAAAGGTACGCTACAACAATACGCCGGGCGACTGCATCGTGAACACACCAGCAAAACCGATGTAAAAATTATCGACTTTATCGATACCGGACACCCTGCGTTATTGAAAATGTGGGACAAACGCCAGCGTGGCTACCGGGTAATGGGGTATCGTACTGCTGAAAATGGACAACCTACCGAACCCTAGTCAAGCAACGATCAAGCAAGCAAGACCACATAACCATCTGATTTAAATAGAAAACAACTTCGCTACATTACCCAGCCACCACCTCCAGTCAAGCAACGGTCAAGCAAATTTACTATGCCCAGTACGGCACGTAACGTAGCGCCTTGGTACCGGCATCAGCGTCGTAGGGCTTAATCAGCCCCGCCTGGCACGCTTGTTTGATAATCCGGCTCATCATCGCGCTATTTTTTACTTCCACACCAAAACGATCCCGCAGCGTGGCGTTATTCATCATCTCTCGATTCACATACTTCAACACACAATGCATATAACAGGCACGAATACGATCCTCTTTATCCATATCCTTAAATTCCCGATGAGCAAACAAAACAACACGCGTGTGCTCGGGGTAGGCTTCAAATAGCGGTGCGGGCAATTGGAATAACTCGACTTGAATCATCACCTTATCCACGCCAGTGCCACGCTCTTCACAAACGCCAATTCGCCTAAGCATCGAAGCTAATGCTTCATTGCGGCTTTGGGGCGGCGTATCAATAAATCGCTGAGTGTCCACTAGCGGCTTACCCGGATTAGTAATCTCCATCCGATCTTCGAAAATCTCGATCATTGGCCCCGTGCCGGAAATAGTAAAATCCTGATGAATAATCGCATTGGCAACCAACTCACGAATAGCCAACTCAGGGTACATAGGTACTGATTTACGTAGCGCCTGACCAATCACCTCATTCTCAGGCACCAAGGTTTTAATATAGTCGATCAATCCTTCAAAGCCGACGGCATAACCCTTGTTACCCTCCTGTTCCCGTACCGTTTCCCCCCGGCTTTTCCCCTTGTAAAGAATCAAACGCACAGCCTTACGACCCAGGCGGGGGAAACTTTGCAGTTTATAGGCGAACAAAACAGCTCCCAGATTACTTATATCCCAGCTGCCAGCGTCATTTTTCACAATCAAGGCATCATCACTCAACCGAGTCAGAATACCATCGCGATTTTCTGGCAATGGCATATCCATCAAATCAAAATAGGCTGGATAGTTAAGCAACTTAAGAACCTGCTCAGCACTCACATCTTCCACTGCCAGCTGGCGCTCAAATGGCACCTGATCAAACACTCGCCACAGCTCACGTTCCTTGGCCTGAAAATCTTTCAGTGGCTTTTTATAACTGCCGATACGGATATACTCCCGCCCTTCGAACTGCACCGGGGTGTGGATAGCTTGATGGATCTCCAATATCACCACCGACTTGTCATCATACTCAAACTCATGAAAACGAAATAACAACTTGGGATTGAGCAAACGCAGCAACCAACTCTCCAGCTCTTCATTGCCTTGTTTGGTTTGACTGGGCTTAAAAGTGGTTCCCACCACAGCATGATCTTCATCCCGCACACCCCAAACAACATAGGCATGCAGCTTGCCGTACAGCGCTGCGGAATTGGCCAGTGCGGAAATATATTCACCAATCTCTTTAGGATCTTTGTTATTCCGTTTGAACTCCACCCACTCTGTTTCATTGGGCAGTTTGCATAGTTCCCTTAACAGGCTGTGCAGGTTTTCAATGGGGCGATCTTGGGTCATAGGTTTACCTCACTACCGGAATCTGTCACCGCATCCAACTGCTGATACACATTACGCCCCTGTTCGTCCTGATTAACTGCCATCAGGAACAGGAAGTTGTAACCACCTTTCTCAGCCCAAAGCTTGCCGACGTTATTTTTCTCGCGGGAGTCATCATTGGTTTTGTAGACCTCGCCCTTATACTCCACCACGAGCACGCGGCCATCTTCTAGTTGCGCCACAAAGTCGGGATAAAACCAACCACCCGCAATGGGCAAGCGGAACGAAGCGGCAGGGCGGGCAACTAAATTACGCACCCAAAATTTAACGGCCGGGTGGCTATCGATATCACGGGCACAGAAAAACTCCTCACCATCCACCCTGATATCTTCAATGGTTGGATAGTAATGTTTTCTAAAGGTGTAACGCCCGCTATATAACGTCGGGCGAGCGGGGTAGAGACCGGGTTTAAATTCAAACTGATAATTGAAACTGGCTTCCAAGGGAATAACATCATCAAACAGAGCACTTTGAAACCCTTGCTGTGTTGCCTGTTCACGCAGAAGTTGCAAACGCTTTTGAATTGCCTTTACCAATAAAAATTTGCTGCGTACCAATGCAGTTAAGGTAAAGCCTTTATCATTAATCAAATGGCTAATGGTCTGGCTGATAAACTTCACCATCACCGATTGGTTAAAGTGAACATTACGCAGCTCTCTATCGAGAAAGCGGATCAGGTCATATTCAGTAATATCGCTATCGACAAAATCCAGGTTATACGTCTCCTGCTCTTCGGCGATGCGATAGCTGACCTTCTTACCCTCCATATCAATCTCATAGCTGGTATCGCCTTGCTTCAAACTAAAATTGGATAGCTCAATAGGAAAGTCCAACGGTGACCAATCACCTTTTATAAATAGAAACGTCTCTGGCTCTACAAGTGCCAATTCTCCCTGCTCAGAAAAACAGAGTCCCGGCAGTGGTAAAAAGAATTCGCCTTTTTCCGATGGCGATTGATAGGCCTGCACACGCGCATTGTGCTGTTCGATTTGCGTTTGCACCGTCTTTTTATCTTTGCCTTTAAAGAGCTTTAAAAACCCTTTGGCGACATCCTCATCCAGCAGCCCTTTAACCTGAACCTTTGTCGAACCGTCTTCATTTTGGCTAACAGTGATGTTCTCCATCAACGGTTTGTGTTCCGGTTTAATCTCCGGCAGTGATGGCAAATCAATCTCCAAAGGCGGTTCTTGCGGTGGCGAAAAATGCCCGCCGTCACCAAAGCCAGAACCAGCGCCAAATAGATCATCACCATAACCGCGCTGAATACTCGAAGGAATCTCCTGCGCCTCAAACCCCATATCCACCAGTTTATCCACTAACTGGCTAGCCGCTTCAGCAAAGCGCGGTGAGGCCAAATGCGCATAAGCACGATTCAGTGCATCAACACTACGCCGCTTGGCATAAGGCATACGCAACACCCGGCCTAATAATTGTTCTACATTTTTACTGGACTTCACATCGCGCACCGAGCAAAAAACATAAGCAAACGAACAGTCCCAACCCTCTTTCAATGCATCAATGGTAATCACATGTTCAATTGGACAACTGCGCTCAAACAGATTGATATCATTCAACTCACGTTGCGTGCCGGTCACTACCGCAATCTTCTCTTCATCAATGTGCTGCTCTTCAATCAGATACTTTTTTAGCACTTGCCAGGTGACCGTGCCATTTTTTGGTTCCGCTTGGAACAGTGTCATCGGCCGCACATAGTCAGGTTCATTTTGCGCCTCTATTGCTAACCGATTGCGGGTCAGCACCGCATCCTCAACCGCAGCCTGCCAATCATCATGTTCGGTGAGCATAATGGGTAGTTTAATCATCTCCTCCGCTTTCAACTCCGAAGCCGACACACGGTAGAGCACATTGGAGCCGGAAGTGAGTGACAAGTCCGGCGTGGCGGTAAACTCAATCACACACTTGGGATGAAACCGTTTGATCGAATCAAAAGTTGTTGGAGTACGAGCATTATGTGCCTCATCCATAATCACCAACGGCTCGTTTAGCGCAAGCAAGTTGGCAAAAGAGAATTTCACCTTTCCTAGGGCCGCTTTATCCAAGCCGTTCTCTTTCAAATCCGCTTCAGTCACAGGCTCCAAGCGAGGATCATTTTTATCAACAGCGGTAAAGTGCGGCTCAAAATCTTCATGGTAAGCATAGATTTTTCGATTGCTTGTATCTTTTACTCGTGGATTGGCCAACGTACTCACCACCACGATCACTTGATTGCCAATATCGTGGGCACGAATCTGATTCACCTCACTAATATCCAACACCTTCACGCGCTGATCAAAGGCGCGATCTAACTCAACACGATATGGATGGCCCGGTTGTTTAAGTGCCTCCAGTGTTTGCCGCTGAATGGTGCTGGTGGGTACCAGCCACAAAACAATCGGATAGTCTTTTTCCAGATAGGCACGCGTAGCGATGCGTACTGCGTGCGAACCCAACACCGTTTTACCGCCACCAGTTGGCAGACGCAGACAGACATAAGGCACTTCATCAAAACTGTAATGGCGATAGAGGTAGGGATCTATCCCTTGGCGCAGCAACGACTTTTCAAACGCATCGGCCACCGGCATTAAACGGGCATCGCTGAGAAACAGCTCTAATGCCTCAAGGGTTTGCTTCTGATAATTTTTCAATTGAAACATCAGCGTGCCCTCACATCGTATGGAATCTGTTTAAAGGTGATCTGCTCATCTTTCAGCCGCGCTTCACCCAAGCGACTGGTCTCTCCAAAGATTACTTTAGGGCCATCATGTTTAGCTAACTGACTGAGGATTGGCCCGGTAAGCACATTGCCGCCCTGGGGTTTGCGATCACCCAAGATGCCGTTATAGAGCAGGTAGTAGGCGACGCCGTTATGCACACCGAGCAGCGGCGATCTACGCTTCTTAAGCAGCGGCGTGCGCGTTTCCATATACCAAACATGCGCCGCCAATTCGGCAAAGCGGATATCACCTCGAATACAGCCATACTCATCAAATATCGGCTCGCCCAAGCGGTAGTAGTGAAAACCGCCACCGCCCTGCCATTCAACCGCTTTGGAGATGCCGCCCTGCTCGCCCTCGATCACTTTTTGCAACCGGGGTTGGCAATGGGTTTCAGCATGCTCGCCCATCTCGATGCCGATATAACGGCGGTTCATTTTGTGGGCGACGGCAGCAGTTGTTGCAGAGCCGAGACACGAATCCAAAACTATATCTCCCGGACCAGATGCGATATGCAATATTCGTTGCATTAGCCTTTCTGGTTTAGGTGTATCAAAAGAATCATTTTCAAAGACAGCATTAACCTCTTTCTTTGATTCCTGAGTATTACCTACTTCTTCGTTCGGCCACCAAGACCACGACATTCTACCTTTATGCTCATGAAGATAAGTCTTTTTCCTGGGCATTCCTTTTCCATCTTTGCCAAACCACATTCGACCTTCACTCATCAGCCGTTTAAATTCAGTTTCGACCGTTACCCAACAACGACCTTTGGGAGGGAGGCAGCTAACACCGCCTGGAGTAACAATCTCGTACATCTGGTTGGGTCGATAGCCTTGTGCAGAAAAGTTTGAAGATGATGTCCAAGGCCCTCTTGGATCATTATCTGGATTTTTGAACTCAGCAAGCTGCTTCTTTGTGAGAGGTATTCTGTTAGCACTTTCTCGGAATAAATTTCGTTCTTTTCCATAAACGAGTATATGGTCATGAGCATCACCAAGAGGAATTCGGTTGTCTGGTCCAATCCGCTTCTGCCAAATAACATTTACTATAAAATTTTTACGACCAAATATTTCGTCCATTATTACCTTCAGATAATGACCTTCATTATCATCAATCGACACCCAAATACTGCCATTCTCACTCAATAGCTCACGCAATAACTCCAAACGCGGATACATCATCGAAAGCCACTGACTATGCTCCAGATTATCGTCGTAATGTTCAAAGGCAGATTTGGTGTTGTAGGGCGGGTCGATATAAATGCATTTCACCTTACCAGCATAGAGCGGTAGCAGGGCTTTAAGGGCATCGAGGTTATCACCCTGTATCAACATATTTTCGTTATTAGGCTCACCAACGCTCAATTCCGGCACCGGCTGTAACAGACGGTAAGGCACCTGATTGACCTGTTTAACGGCTTGATCTTTATTTAACCAATCGAGTAATGGCATGGGTTCTCTCTTTTAATTAAACAGATCAATATAAGGGCCATAACGAAACTGGCGGTTACGTGTCTGGCCGGTCACTTCCGTTAGCAAACCATGATCAACAAATTTGTTCATCAACTGGTTGGCTGCCGGGTAGGAGACATTGGTTAACGCTATTATGTCCCGCACTTTAATAAAGGGACGTTGGTAGAGTGTTTCTAGCACCTGCATTGCGTTGCCCGCCACGCGGCCAAAATGTTGTGCAATTAGTTGACGATGTGCTTCACGCAGGTCGACAATTTTGCGCGAGGTCTCGGTAGCTTCCTGAGACACTTCGTATATGCCTTGCAGGAAAAATTTGAGCCACACCTCCCAACTGCCGTTTTCACGCACGGATTGCTGGTGCTCATAATATTGCTGGCGATACTTTTTGAAGTAGTGGGAGATGTAGAGTACCGGCGTCTCTAATATCTCGCGCTGGTAGAGCATGAAGGCAATCAACAGTCGTCCGACACGGCCGTTACCATCCAGAAAGGGGTGGATGGTTTCAAACTGGGCGTGGGCCATGCCGATTTGCAGCAGGGCAGGCAGACTTTCATCATGCAGAAATTTTTCAAACTGAGCCAATATCTCTTCGAGCTGTTGTGGTGGTGGCGGCACAAAGGTGGCTTCTTTCAACGTGCAACCTTGCGGGCCGATCCAGTTTTGAATTTTGCGCAGTTCGCCCGGCTGGGCGTTGCCGCCGCGCACACCGCTTAGCAGAACACTGTGAATCTCACGGACCAGCCTATTGGACAGTGGCAATTCAGCCAAGCGCTCCAAGCCGTAGTTCATGGCCCGCACGTAGTTGAGCACCTCATCCACATCACGGGGATGTTGGCTGTCGAAGATCTCCGCTTCTACTTCAAGGATGTCATTCAGCGAACTTTGCGTGCCTTCGATCTGACTAGAAAGCACCGCCTCTTTGCGCACGTACATAAAGATAAACAGGTCGGGATTAGGCAGGGTGCGAATGGAACCATCCAGCCGCCCAAGGGCGCGGTCTGCCTTGGATAACAGCGCCTGCATCTCGGCATCGATCTCCAGCGCGGGCATTGGCGGCAGCGGCTTGGGGATAAACGCCTGATGACCGCCCGGCTGAACGGCAAATTCACCTGAACGAGTTTGGGTATTCATGTGTTAAAGCTTACCTTTAAATAAATGATGCAGCACGCAATTTATTAAAGGTAAACTTTAACACAGCGCAAGATAATGTCTATATGTAAGGTAGCATTTAGCAACTCTGATAGCCAATGCTGGCGTTCATGCTTGAGAGTATGTCGAAGAAAACCCATTGTTTCGACATCTCAGGCTTAACCCGTCGGCCTGTCCGACAGATTGAGCGCATTATCACCCCAACTTCTTCGCCAGATCTTCCGCTTTGAGATGGGTATAACGCTTGAGCATTGCCAAATCCTTGTGGCCGGTGATGGCGGAAACCTCCATGGTCTCTAATCCCATTTCAAAAAAACGGCTAGTGGCTTCATGCCGCAGATCATGAAAGCGCAGACCTTTGATCTTGGCGTTTTTACAGACACGGGAGAAAGCCTGGGTGGCATGCCAACGGAATCAACGGGGTTGCCACGAGGTAGATAGATATCCCACTCTTGTTGGGTCGGCTTCAATATTCGACTCAGCATCGACACCTCTTTACGCACCGTGTCGCCTTTGACCGTTTCCAACCGTATATCGCGGAACTCTTTTACGGTAAGCGGTGCAATCGAGGTGAACAGGAACATGACCCGATCCATTTCTGCTTCAACCTAAATTAATCAGTTGATTGGTAGCGAGAGCGACTATGGTGCTGAAGATAAAAGATTTTTTGGGATATTTTGGACGACGGCGTATCACCCATACGGTGAGTTCGAAATGTTCCAAAAAATCTTTTAGGTTCTGTGCCATAGGCATTCGCAGTAGATTCAACTGATTAATTTAGGTTCAACATTACGAGTCCATCGCTCAACTATGACTTTGGTTTTGAATGTTTTGGATTGGACAGAGAAATCCCGTAAAACTACACGGCCAAATGTTGAATAAAGAAAATCTTTAATGAAAAACCAAGAGAACTGAAGTGGCCTCCTTCAACTGGACAACCTGAGATTCGACTTTTGCTAGGGTACCGCGGCTGATATTCCAACCAATAAGGTTGCACTGAGCAGTCATTTCCTCTTGTGTCATATGGTTTTGTTCGCGCAAGCGCTTTAATTGTGGGCCAATTACATTCATACGTCAAATTGCTCCGTCATCGGAGCTTGATTTTGACAAAGAATTCCGTCATTGCTGCTCCCATATCAGAGCAAAGGTGTCGTTTATATTATGTACAGCCCAAAAATAGCCAAGCATTTACCCAAAATAATTCGAATATCCCATGCCGTCGGTAAACCGATTAAAGGCTTTTTAATTGTATTTCTTGCCCCCCTTTACGCTAGTGGACAATGACACCATAGACAAGATCAAGAACCGTCTTGCGGAGCTGGAAGAAAGCTATCGGCAATATCCTAATATTGTGGTTTTAGCTGAAATTATCGAACTGAATTATCAGTATCGAGAAATAGACCAAACCGAGGGATTGACCTGTTCGATATTCCCTATAAACAATATTAGTTTTTAGTAAGCGTTATTTATGATGGGTATCTGGATAAGCGCTCAGAATAAAATCCTTTTCATCGAGCTATCGGGATGGTTTTGGTTATTTCTTGTTATGGAAGTCCCGATAGCTTCATAAGCTTCAGATGATATGTCATTTATTTGAATAATTCACCAACATCACAGCGTAAGCTTTTGGTAATTTGGTCCAATGTGTTAAGTGTTGTATTTTGAGAGGCACTTTCCAAACGATTCAATGTAGCTCGGCTGATACCCAATTTTCGAGAAAATGCCTCTTGAGTCAGCTTGCCTCGTCGGGCTTTTAAATTTTTGGCTAGCTTATTTGATAAGGACATAGTACATATGTGAACACGAGATAATGTTCACAAGTGAACTTTCTTGTGATACTGTTTGTTCACATGTGAACATTTGAAGGGGTGTTAGCTACCCCCTGTGTCAGGATAGATGTCACCCTTTATAAAACCCATATTAATAGAGATCAGGGGGCGGTTTTGAGCAAAAAATGGCGCGTTATTCGAGCGAGCGTAAAGAGTCAATATTAAAGAAATTAC
>Ga0316204_10001984_pt1 | contig 50218 bp, 52 predicted proteins | sample 6monrhotite_MG_2_FD_205661 | JGI IMG/M metagenome (GOLD analysis project Ga0316204, IMG submission 205661) | Microbial mat bacterial communities from mineral coupon in-situ incubated in ocean water Damariscotta River, Maine, United States -... | ecosystem: Environmental > Aquatic > Marine >... | reverse complement strand
GTAAAATCACCCCGATTTAAATTAAGAACAATTTTTTCCATATTCGCAAACGGGTTAGGCACTTCACGTTCAATGGTTGCGCCACTGGGTATACGCCCAACACTGGGCACATTAACCGTCACTTTGGAGCCGTCACTGCCGGAAACACCAAAACCACCAACAACTAGATTACCCTGTGCGATGGCATATATTTTTCCATCAACCCCTTTGAGAGGGGCCATTAATAAGCTTCCCCCACGAAGGCTTTTAGAGTTACCTAAGGAAGAAACCGTGATATCAATTTTTTGGCCCGGTTTACTAAACGCTGGCAAATCTGCATGTATGGCAACAGCGGCAACATTTTTCAGCTGCGGTGTAACACCTGCCGGCAACACAATGCCGTACTGCTGTAACATGTTTTTGAAACTCTGTACGGTAAAAGGGGTTTGTGAAGTCTGGTCACCGGTACCATCGAGTCCGACAATAAGGCCATAGCCCACCAGATGGTTATCTCGAACCCCTGCCACACTTGCTATATCTTTAATTCGTTCAGCATATGTACTAAATGGAATCAAGATTATGAATAATATTGCTAATAAAAACCGCTGCCAAAACATTGGCACTCTCCAGATAATTAGTTCTCTACCTGTATCACTGCAAAAGTAGGGCCAATATCATATATCTCATTGCTTCTGCAGAATTTAATAAACTCAACTAATATCTATATATCCCTTTATCATAGGTAAAACTAGAATGAAGCCTTTTAAATCAGCATCAAATATATTTAGCTTTTTTATAATAATCTCCGCCCTCACAAGCAATCTTGTATCTGCCAAACAAACAGACAAAGTTGTCTTGCACATTAACAATCCTTTAAAAATGACCATGTTAGTCAACAATGTTAAAAATCTCAGAATGATGTTAAATGAAGACGCAAAAATTGCTATTGTAGTAAACGGGCCCGCTGTTGCACGATTTTCGACTACGTTTTCATCTCGTAAACAGTTAGATGAAATTTTACAGCAGGACGCAACTGTAAATGTTTGCTCTTTTGCATTAAAAAACAAACACCTTTCCAGACAACAGTTATTTGAAGGCGTTACTTATTTAGAGGATGGAGGCGTGTCTACAATAGTGAAATTACAACAACAGGGTTATGTCTATATCAAACCATAATATAAAAATATAATGGTGGCCGTTTCTATAATATAATAGCCCCCACTTTAATTTTTAGCATTTAAAAAGGCCACCACTTCCCATTCATAAACTGACCAAACCACCCCTGAGTATTTGCATCTGCCAGGAAGCCTTCACCACTGTAAGCAATTTGTGCATCAGCAAGTTTGGAAGATGGCAATGTATTATCCGGTGATACATCATGCGGCCTGACAACACCAGCAATACGAATATATTCTTTTCCCTGATTTAATGTAAACCATTTTTCACCTTGCACAACAAGATTTCCATTTGGTAATACATCAACAACAGTTACAGTAATTTCACCTGTTAAACTATTACTTTGAGAACTGTCAGCCTCACCTGAAAATTCACGTTCGGGGGCCACACTAAATTCCAGAACATTATTACCCTTAAATGTGGGCTGCACACCAAACAACGTAGGATTTGCCATAACCAGCTCATCTTCTTTCTTGGTACTGGTACCGGCTGTTTTACTGGCACTGGTTTTTTCATTTAGCAGTATGGTTAATACGTCACCAATATTGTGCGGTTTGGGGTCTTCATATAACAAAACACCACGAGAACTAAATAAAGAACCACTCTGATAAGCAATAGGCTTAGGTGCCACCGGTCTTACAATCGGTTCAAAGTCTGCCAGCTCCTGAGGTTTTACATTACAACCCAGTAACGACTGAATGCTTATCGCTAACAACGAGTATTTAAGTATGTGTGATTTTTTCATTCTTTTCACCATTCTGGTTTAAGGTTCAGCTCTTAAAACTTTTAACCATTTTATAAATTATTATTCACGTATTGCAGCATCTGATCAGCTGTAGAAATAACTTTTGAATTCATTTCATATGCACGTTGTGTTTCAATCATATTTACCAGCTCTTCCACAACATTTACATTTGATGTTTCAACCGCACCACTTTCTAATGAACCTAAACCGGTTAGCCCAGGAGTCCCCGTAGTAGGCGAACCACTGGAAGCGGTTTCAGCAAATAAGTTATTACCTTCTGGTTGTAAACCGGCTGGATTAACGAAGTCCGCTAACTGGACATTACCAATCTGTGAAGGCGCCGTATTGTTTCCTGTTAGTACTGACACCGTACCATCGGCACCAATCGTGATACTTTGTGTATCCTGTGGGATTGTTAATGCGGGCTGTAATAATAAACCCTGTGATGTAACTACCTGCCCATCGGCATCCATTTGAAATGAACCATCACGAGTATAAAAAGTTGAACCATCTGACTGTTGAATCTGAAAAAAACCTCTTCCCAGAATAGCCATATCTAACGGCTTACCTGTTTGAGAAATATTCCCCTGTGTGTGCAATTTTTCTGTTGCAACCACACGCACACCTGTACCGACAGATAATCCAGAGGGAGCACGGGTATCTTCAGTTGTGTTTCCACCTGCCTGTTTTTTATTCTGATAAATCAAATCCTGAAAAATCGCCTGATCACGTTTAAAACCAGTTGTATTGACATTTGCCAGATTATTTGAAATCACAGACAGTCTGGTTTGTTGTGCGTCCAGACCCGTTTTAGAAATCCACAATGCGGGGTTCATATTCTATCTCCAAAAATTATTCTTTTATCAGTCATATTTTTCAATATATTTAACTATTTCTTAATAAACTAGCAGACGCCTCATCTAACGTTTTAGCTTCTTTCATCATATTAATACTTGCTTCAAATTGACGCGCATTTGATATCAGCTGAATCATCTGGCCGACGGCATTGACATTACTGTGTTCGAGCACTCCATTTTCGAGCTTCACTTCCGCTGCCGCCTGCGCAACTCCTCCCCCGCTTAACTGCAATAAGCCATCTGCATCTTTCTGTATGTTTTGTATATTCGGGTTAACCAGTTTAATTCTATCTACAATGACTAATGATTCTGCAGACTGCCCAACAGGCACAATGCTTATAGATCCGTCGCTGCCAATATCTATCTTTTCAGCAGGCGGAATAGTAATAGGACCACCATTGCCTAAAACAGCAAAACCAGCGCCGGTTGTTAATCGACCTGTATTATCAAGCCTTAAGTCTCCTGCCTTGGTGAATGCCTCTCCGCCTTGTTGGTTTTGTACTGCAATAAAGCCATCTCCATTAACCGCAACATCAAGTTCACGACCCGTCGTAGATAACGAACCTTCTGTTAAATCAATACTATCTGCCTCCTGCTGATTCATTACACGAGTGTTATAACCGGGACCACTTACATGCCAGCTGGTGAAGGTATTAAAATGTGATTTAAAACCTGTTGTATTCACGTTAGATAAATTATGCGAAATAGCGGTTTGCGCCTGCGAAGCCTGCCTTGCACTATTCATTGCTGTGTATAACATTTTATCCATCTTAAACCTCTGTCACTTCTATAACACCGTGATCTAAAGAACACTCCTGTGAGAACGAAAAATACAGGCGCAGCCTTTAGCTCGCGATTGGGTACTTAGTTAATCTATGTAATATTAATGATTGTTTGTGTAATCGTATTTGCAGTTTCAATTGCTTTGGAGTTAGCCTGGAAATTACGCTGCGCTGTAATTAGATTTACCAGTTCTGCAGTTAAATCGATATTAGATGTTTCAAGTGCACCGGTTTGAATTAAACCCAGATTACCTGTTCCAGCTTCACCACCAATAACAGCGCCTGAGTCAACCGTTTCAACCCATGACGTATTACCTGTTTGACGTAAGCCCTGTGGATTATCAAACCGTGCTAAGGCAACTTTGCCTAAAGCCGTTGTTTGTCCGTTAGTAAAACTCGCACGAACCAGACCACTATCATCAACCTCAAGCCCCGCTAATCGACCGGTTGCAAAACCATCCTGGCTTAAAGATTGTACAGAGAATCCACCCTGGGCCTCTTGTGTGATCGTATTACCCGCATTATTAAAATCAATTGTTAAATCTATTGGGGCCGCACCATTAGTTAATGTAAATGCATCAAAGTTTAAAGCACCAGCACCGGTAGAGTTAACTAAATCAAGTGTTCCTGATGAATCAAAATCCAGTGTTGCCGGAGATAAAGCGGCACCAATTTGCATTGGAAAACCATCCATTGTTGAACGTACTTCCCAGGTGTTATTTAATTCATCTGTCATCACGTAATACATTGTCAATATATGTGAGTTACCCTGAGAATCAAAAACCGTTGCTGAAGTTGAGTTATGAAAATTTGAAGTACTCGGTGTAACTGTTGTACCAGCACCAATCGCAGTAGTAAATTCTGCATCTATACCACCAACCGCTGCCGGATCAATTGCCGGTGTTATACCCGCCGGTAAATTCAAATTAATATTCACACCCGTTGTTGATTGCGGACTACCAACAGTATTCGGAACCTGCAAAGGAACCGTGCCTGTTAAACTGGTTGTACCAACAACGCCAGTTACAGGATCTACCGGAAATACCTGAAGAATTTGTCCCGCACTATTCGCAACCAGTCCATTTTGATCAACCTGAAAGGCACCTGCTCGTGTATAAGATAAATCAGCACTGGTCTGATTATTTCTCATAACGAAGAAGCCTTCTCCACTTACCGCCATATCTAAAGTGTTTTCTGTAAACTCAAGATTACCCTGGCCGAATTGTTGTGACACTGCAGCTAATTGAACACCTGCTCCAACAGCATTGGATGTTGTACCTAAGGGTGACGCTGCAAAAATATCTGCAAATTCTGCGCGAGAACCTTTAAAACCTGTCGTTGAAACATTAGCAATATTATTACTGGTTACATCCAGATCTGAAGATGCGGCATTTAGACCACTGAGTGAAATATTAAATGACATGCTTAACTCCTCGCCTTAAAACTCTAAAAATAAATTAAAAATTTTCTATTAATCACCACAACATCATTATCATGATGATGAAATCTCTGATGAATTATTTACTGAATTTGATTTACCTGATTGAATCCAACAGTTCCAAGATTTTCTAATTCAACCTGCATCTCCTGCCCAGCACTACCTAGTGTTAAACTTTGAACCTGATCAACCACCTGTGGGGTTAATGCCTCAGTAGTGTTACCAAAGGTAGCTTCTACCTCGATGCGATAACGACCTGTTGGTGCTCTTTGACCACCGAAAGTTGTACCGTCCCAGTTAAACTGAACTAGTCCCACAGGTTGAGCTCCAAGCTCAACTCGACCTAAAGCTTCACCACTTGCATCATAAATATTTACCGCTACATTGGATGAACTTGAATCTAATTCAACTGCACCCTGTAGCGTTCCGCTTTGAGGTAAATAACCCTGATCATGATTGACTAAAACCTGACGACCAATAATATTTGAGGCTTGCAATGCCTGAGATGATTGAAGATTCGTTGATAAGTCATTAAATGACGTAAGCAAATTATTAATACCATCAACAGCACCAAACTGCGCAATCTGACCCATAAACTCACCATTATCCATAGGTTCAAATGGATCCTGGTTTGATAACTGAGTTGTCATTAACTCTAAAAACTCATCTTGTCCAAGTTCCGTTCTGTTTTCTTCAGCGGCTGCATCAACATTTGTTCGTATACCCGGAATATTTTCGAAACTATTTATTTCCATGACCTTATCCTCTTACCTCTGACCTAACTGAAGGGTTCTTAATAAAAGCTCTTTAGTTGTACTCATTACTTCAACATTATTCTGATAGCTTCTTGATGCAGAAATCATATCTGCCATTTCTGCAACTGTATCTATATCAGGGCTATAAACAAAACCGTCATTATTTGCTAAAGGGTGATTTGGACGATAATGTGGAATTGCGGTTGTTTGCTCCTGCATAATTTCACGTACTTTAACAACGGCAACATCATCACTATTATTTCCTGCTTCCTGTAACACCGATTCAAATACAGGATGACGAGCCTGATAAACATCACCTTCATTACCAGAAATAGTTTCTGCATTCGCTAAATTCGATGCCACCGTATTTAAACGCAACATCTGAGCACTCATGCCAGAACCAGCAACATCAAAAACATTAAAAACGGACATGAATAACTCCTGATCTATTTTTTATACAAATACTACTAACTAAAATCATTGCTATATTCGTTAAGGAGTAAGTATTTTTATTAATTAATTCACTCACTACTCACCTCTAAAGGCTGTTTTCAAGCCGGAAATTTTACGCGTAAGAAAACTTAAGGTAGTTTGATACCGAACCGCGTTTTCTGCGAAGGCTGCCTTTTCTTTCTGTGTATCAACGGTATTTCCATCTGCTGAACTTTGCTCAACCTGCCTGTACTGAATATCGCCTGTGTAAGGCTGTTGCTGAACATTAATGTGCCCCTGGTGAGTCGTTTTTAACTGGGCGCCACTCACACTTTGTGAATTTGAATTTTGAGCATTTTGTAAAACCTGATCAAAATTTATATCGCGGGCCTTATAACCGGGGGTATCGGCATTAGCTATATTTTCAGATAACAGTTGATTACGTCGCTCAAAAAGCAACAACGCATCATCATGTACCCCAAAAACTTTATCAAAACTCACTGGCATTAATATTTCCTCTTGCAGGTGATATTGCAAGAGCAGTGCCAGTTTATAATTTATAAGTTTTTCAGTAAGTTAGAGGTAAGGAGGCAATTGATATTATGATTAAGCGGCAAGTGTTGCCGCCAGGCGGAAAAAAAACAGGAAACGTAAAGTCATCTCTAAGATCATTAAAAATTACTTAAAAAACGCAATGCCTATGAACAGGCTTGAAGATTTTGACTTATGACGTAATCATTAAGTATATTTAAGTCTATATACAACACCCGTACTTGCCCTGACCATTTCAAATCGATCGGAGTATTGAGTAATTGACTCAGATGCGCCAAGCATTAAGAAGCCCCTTGGGTTCAGCGCATCAGCCATACGATTAAGAATATCTTTCTTTGATTCCGCAGAGAAATAGATTAAAACGTTTCGACAGAAAATAGCATCAAACTTTCCTAAAGCTGAATAACTCTGTAGCAGGTTTACTTCACGAAAATTAACCCGACTACGAATATTAGCATTTACCTGCCATTGATCACCCACGGGTGAAAAGTACTGTCGCTTACGTTCTTCTGATAAACCCCTGGCTAGAGCCAAAGCATCGTACTTTGCCATTTTTGCCGCATTTAATATCTCCTGAGATATGTCAGTTGCGATAACATCAACCTTAAAGCCCGGAGTTTTCTTCAGATACTCATCCACTGTCATACTAATTGAATAAGGTTCCTGCCCACTAGAGCACGCAGCTGACCATATTCGAATGGATTTTTTATTCTGCTGTTTATAGTCTTCGAATATAGTCTGACTTAGCACCTGAAATGGGTAGGTATCTCGAAACCAGAGGGTTTCATTTGTGGTCATTGCCTCAATAACTTTCGTACGTAATGCTGAATTTATCGATTTATTAAGCGCGTCAACCAAACCCTGCAAAGTCGGAATATTGCTCTCTGTCATTAACCGATTAAGGCGACTGGAAACCAGATAGTGTTTGTTTGCTCCTAAAACAATACCACATGCTTTTTCCAGAAAAACCTGAAAGTTTTTATATTCATCGGGAGAAAAGCTTGCTGTCATATGAAGTTTAATCCGCCTCTTTACAGAGGCATTTCTATTTATTGTATTTTAATTATAGATTCTACAGGAAAATTAAGCATCAGATATATTTTCCATTCCGTCTGAAGGCTCTTTGTTATTAATAACGTTAATTACTGAATGTGCAAGCTCATTAGGTTTGAATTTAGGCACAAAATGATTTGCCCCTACTTTTTCAACCATACTGTTATTGAACACACCACTTAACGATGTATGCAACATAACATAAAGCCCTTCCATGCGCGGATCTTTACGTATTTTCGTAGTTAAAGTGTAACCATCCATTCTTGGCATTTCTATATCTGATATAACCAGTGAAATTGTTTCACTTAACGGCCGCCCATTTTCAAGCATTTTTTCCAGAGCTTCATATCCTTCCTGCCCGTCATTTGCCATGGTTACTTCGATACCCACTTTTTCTAACACTCTTTTAATCTGATTACGGGCAACAGACGAGTCATCTACAACCAGAATATGTTTAGGTTTTTCATCCGTGAATTCCGTTGCACCATCCAGCACACCATCAGATATTTCTTCATTAACACCCATAATATCTGCGAATACCCGCTCTACATCCAGAATTTCTATCATCTCATTATCAACATGAGTAACCGCTGTCAGATAGCTACTTGCACCGCTGCCTTTGGGTGGGGGTAAAATTTCTTTCCAGCCCATATTCGTAATTCGATCTACGCCAGCAACCATAAAGCCTTGAATAAAGCGATTATATTCCGTAACAATAACAAAACTATTTTTTCTATCTTCGATGGGCTCATTACTAATAGCTAAGCCTAAATCAATCACCGGTATAGTGCGATTTCTTAAATGCGCAACACCAACAACTCTGTGATTAGCTTTTGGCATATGTGTCAGTTTGGGGCAACGAATTACCTCCTGTACTTTAAATACATTAATCCCATATCGTTGTTTCCCCTGCAACCTGAAAAGCAATAATTCGAGTCGGTTTGTTCCAGCCAGCTGGGTACGACTATCAACACTATCTAATACACCTGCCATTGAAGACTCCAAACAGTGATTTTTTAATCATTCATTTAAATTACACAATTACTATGAATATTAATAATGCTTAATAATTAAAACATAGTTTCATTTTTTTAATCTATACTCAAAACATCTGATTCACTTTTTCAGACATTTTGTAGGTTTAATTAAGATATTAGTCTATATAGAGTGAAGCGCTAGTAAATAACGCTAAACTGATATAAAAATAATAAATAGCTAATGAGAGAAGCATGCCCAGTCCATTTATTCTGACAAAACTTGTACTGCCGATACTTAAAGCCGCATTAGATTCTGATGTTAAACGGCTAAAACAATTAAAAGATGATAACCCGGGCTCTACTTCGGCCATTGCGGACATTATTACCACCATCGAAGATCGTAACCAAAAAACTGCAGATGCAGCAGCAGCAGGCGTTGACAGTCTCTCTGAGACCTATGAAATATTAACCAAAAATATGCAATTACAGAAAGAAGCAATCAATATTAATGATGCTATTTCTTCAGTTGCGACAGCAACTGAAGAAATGGCAGCTACTGCTTCTGAAATATCTCAATCTTCAACATCTACCGCACAAAGAGCCATAGAAAGTTATAGTAAAACCGAAGAAGGCAATATGGCTATTTCATCTATGATGGGTGATATGGACCAGCTAGAGAGTGCCATGTCATCCATGTTTGGTGAAGTTCAAAAATTTGCCGGTTTTACTGATGAAATCAATAACCTGACTGCAACTGTACGTGATATCGCTAATCAAACCAATTTACTTGCTCTAAATGCTGCAATAGAAGCAGCCCGTGCCGGAGAAGCCGGTCGAGGTTTTGCCGTTGTTGCTGACGAGGTTAAGCAGCTTGCATCTAAGACTGAAAATGCAACCGTGGAAATTGAATCTGTAACTAACACCATGAATTCATTAATGGGTGAAGTCAGCAGCTCAATGACATCTAGCCAGGACCGTTTGACCACAAGTCTTGATAGTCTTGAAACAGTCGCCATGGCGCTCGGTGATGTTACCGCCGTAGTTAATGACGTAACTGAACAGGTACAGACCATATCCGCCTCAGCAGATGAACAGCAAGCCGTATCTGCTGAAATGGCTTCAAAACTAAATGAGATCACACTCGCAGTACAACATGAAAACCAGCAAGTAGACGAAATCTCACATCATGCAAAACAGTTAAATGCGGCTATATTACGTCAGTTCAATCATTTAGCTGGCTTAAATCAGGACCAGATTTTATTACAAACAGTAAAAGCAGATCATGTTACATGGAAGATTCGTCTTGCCACAATGGCAATGGGCGGCGAGGTCATTCCTGATGACGAACTTAAAGACCACACCCAATGCCGTTTAGGTCAATGGTATTACAGTAAAGGCGAACAACACTTCGGTAACATAGATGCTTTCAAACAAATGGAGCCTCCACACGCTCGAGTTCATGAAATTGGCAAAGAAATTGCTTCTTTAGCATTACAGGGTCAAACAGATGCCGCGTGTCAAAAAATTCAGGAAATGGCCGGTTACAGCAACCAACTGTTTGAACACATAGAAGATTTATTAAACGAGGTTAATTCGACATGAACACCGGGTCTGCAAAATTGAGTAAACACACTATTTATAGCTTATTTCTGATATATCTAGCATTTACAAGCCTCTCAGTACACGCAGCCCCCTCCACAGCAAGCCCAGACAAACAAAGTCTACATAACCATCAGGATGTCTCCAATACTGCCCGACAGTTTCTTGACGCAAACATCGATAAGTCTCAGTTTTCCAGAATCAATATCAAAATGAGTCAATTAGACTCAAGACTCAAGCTAACTCAATGCCCTCTTCCCCTAACCTCTACATTAGCGCCTGGAAGCGGGTTTTCGGGCAAGACAACCGTACATTTACGTTGTAACAGCTCCAGCCCCTGGACTGTTTATATTAGTGCGCAAATAAATCTTTATGGAAAAATAATTCAAACAGCCAGCCCTTTAACCAAAGGCCATATTATAAGAAATGACGACTTGCACGCCGTTGAAGAGGATTTGAGTCGTATTAAGTACGGTTACTTCACTTCTAAAGAAAACTTAATTGGAAAACAGCTAAAACGCCGCCTGCCACAGAACCGTATTATTAAAGCCAACTATGTAAAAGCACCCACGTTAGTAAAAAGAGGCGAACTTGTATCTATCATTGCAGAAAACACAGGATATTCGGTTAAAATGACTGGAACCGCCTTGAATAGTGGTGCTAGGGGAGAAAGAATTCAGGTTAAAAACTCCTCATCAAAACGCATTGTAGAAGGCATAATTAAAGAAGCCGGTGTTGTAAGCATAAATTAATATCAATTTTTAGCTAAAGTTATTTTATAGTCGGCCGATAAAGACTGCGAGAGAGTAAAAATCAGGTGCTTACACCCGGAGAAAGTTATGACAAATCCAATTAACCCACTAGGCAGATCAGTCGTCGGCTCTGTAAACAGTAATACAGAAAAAGCCCAGACCAATAAAACCAGTAACGGAGCCGATACTAGCGCTGCAAGTCGTTCTGCTACAGAAGACACTGTAAGCCTGTCGCAAGAATCACAACAGGTTTCTGGTTTACAACAACAATTAAAAGATAGCCCTGCGATTGACCAGGCCAAAGTAGACTCTATTAAGCAGGAAATTGCTAACGGCAACTACCCTTTAGATGCTGAGAAAATAGCTGTAAATCTGATTAATCTGGAACAATCCCTGCTCGAATAACGAACATGTAAAACGGAAACCTTATGACTGCTCTACTCTCTCTCTTAAAGAACATTCAACAAAATAGCCAACAGCTAGTTGATAGCTTAAAACAAGAAAAACAGGCTCTAAGCGAAAACCAACTAGAAAAACTCAATGAGATTACGTCTGAAAAGCAGGTTCTGCTTGATAAATTAAGTCAACTTGATCAACAACGTGCTGCGAGCTCAACAAATAAAAATTTTAATGATTTTATTGCCAGTAGCAATGATCAAGAGCTTATCAAACAGTGGGACTTAACTCGTCTGACTATTTCTGAATGCCAAAAACTAAATGAAATTAATGGACGCTTAATTAATAAACGCAGCCAGATAAACCAGGATATCATTAGCATACTAAGCGGTAGAAATGAGCAGGCTGATGAAACCTATAATGCTCAGGGAAACCAATCGAGTAATAGTTCACTGTTAGGCGGGATCAAAGCTTAGTACATTCACCGCCCTGTTTAGGTACATATCCACCGGGGAAAGAACTCCGTTTTTTGGAGTTCTTTCCCCGGTGGATATGTGACATGGCAGTGCACAAATTTACCTGTGATTAAACTGTTAGTCAATTACCTGAATAGCTCACGGCTTTTAATGGGTTTTCCTTCCAGATAGTAATGCAAAATAGATCTCATTAATCTTTTTGCATCTCTTAATGACTGTTCTGTATCCAGAGAATTTGAATCCAGGTCTAATAAACTTTTACCTTGTAATTTTAAAATATAAGATTCATCATTAACTGCGGATAAACTAACCGGGCCGTGTTCCAGATAATAAGCATACTCCTGGTCCGCCAATATTGAACTTCCTGTTTCCGCGTTAACAGATAAATTCAAACCAAAACCCAGCTCTTCAAGCAACTGCTTTTCAAATAACCTGAGTACGGGTTCAACTTCATTTTTATCAGCTAATAATCGAATAATCGATTCGTACAGCCGAAAAACACCTTCGTGCACATCATGTTTATGTAATAGCTTAATAATTAATTCATTCACATAAAATGCACTCGGCAGTGCATTGCCCGTTAACGTTAAAGACTTAACAGCTTGAGCCTCAGCACTTGTTAAGGTTGGCATTTCACCTTTTCCAGACCAGCCAATAAGTAAAGGTCTGAAAGGCTGCAGCACACTTTTTAAACGTGACTTTGCTCCTCTGCTGCCACGGCTCATAACTGAAAAACGCCCGTGGTCAGGGGTAATAACTTCTAATATTTGACTGGTATCACGAAAGGCTCTGTGATGGAGAATATATGCTGGCTGATCTTGAACACGCATGGTAGCGTTGAAAGGCTAAAAAGAAAAAGAAAAAGAAAACAACGCAAATGAACGCGAATAAACGCGAACAGCAGACTTGCATGCCTTCGGCCTGGCGCACATATAAGTACGCATGATTAAATCAATTTTGTGGGCACACGGAATTATTTGAATACATTTGCGTTCATTTGCGTTCATTTGCATTTTCTTTTCTTTAGTCACAGATTAATCAGCATCATAACCAAGACTACGTAAAGACGCCTCACTATCTGACCAACCAGATTTAACTTTAACCCATAGCTGTAAAAACACTTTACGATCAATTAAGTTTTCAATATCTTTTCGTGCTTTAGAGCCGATGCTTTTTAAGCGCGCGCCCTTATCACCAATAACAATAACTTTCTGACCCTTAGTCTCCACTAAAATCAATGCATGTATGCGGGTTATTTTTTCTTCATCTTTATACTGTTCAATTTCAACTGTTGTCTGGTATGGCAGCTCATTTCCAAGCTCCCTGACTAATTTTTCTCTAATAATTTCAGCTACCAGAAACCGTGTGCTTCGGTCAGTGAATTCATCATTCTGAAAAAGTGGAGGTGATTCAGGCAACTGGGTTAAGAGATAATCTTCTAATTGTTGAACATTATCACCTTGAGTTGCTGAAATAGGGATAACATCTGCGAAATCATATTTTTTACTAATTTCACTAATAAACGGTAACAGCTGATCTTTATCTCCAACTCTATCCACTTTATTAACCAATAAAATCACAGGTACATCCGCTTGCTCAAGCTTATTTAAAACCAGCTGATCTTCATCTGTCCATTTTAATGCCTGCACAAGAAAAAGCACCACATCTACATCGTGAATAACTGAACTAGCCGCACGATTCATATAGCGATTTATTGCTCTGTTACCGCCACTATGTATTCCCGGTGTATCAACAAAAATAAACTGTCCGTTATCTACTGTTTTAACACCCAGTATTTGATGACGTGTTGTTTGAGGTTTACGTGATGTAATACTTAACTTTAAACCTAACATATGGTTCAGCAAGGTTGATTTACCCATATTAGGTCTACCAATAATTGCGATATAACCACATTTAAAATTTTTATCTGTCATTGTTTAGTCTTAATTATTTTGTTTAAACCTGCCACTAAAACAGGAAGATTAATTTTTCTTGAAGGCATCCATCACTAACGGAATAATAATATCAGCTGCTTTCTGTTCAGCTTTTCTTCGATTACTTGCAGAACCTTGAGTTGTTAATTCGAGTTTGTTAATTTTGCAATTAACTGTAAATTGTTGGTTATGTGCTTTTCCAACAATCTCAATAACATTGTAATCTGGTAGACCTAACTTCCTGGATTGCAATAGTTCCTGTAGCTTTGTTTTTGGATCTTTAAGAGAATCAGCATCGGGTACATTTTTTAGTTGTTCATGATAAAGCCGCAGAATCAGCAATCTACACCGCTCTAAATCACTATCCATATACACCGCACCAAATACAGCTTCTACAGTATCCGCAAGTATTGAATTACGACGATAACCACCGCTTTTTAATTCGCCACTACCTAGTATTAAATAATTACCAAGGCTTAAGTCCTGTGAAACCAGAAACAAGCCATCTTTGTTAACCAAACTAGCACGTAAGCGACTTAAATCTCCCTCAGATGAAGAAGGATAACGAGTAAATAACTCAGCAGCAATTACAAAATTTAATATACTATCGCCTAAAAACTCTAAGCGTTCATTATTTTTTGCACCGGCACTTCTATGAGTAACCGCTTCTTTTAATAAATCCGTATTATGAAAAGAGTAGTCTAATGACTTTTCCAGTAGAGGTAAGTCAGGCAGATTTAAATTTATTTTTCTAGACATAAAACTATCGAGTTGCAATATCTACATCGTATTCAAAATCTGCTACGAAATTCAAATTTTTAAAGATTGGGCCTTTTTCTTCGTATTTAATTGCAAGATTATAACCTTTCTCTATTTTTTTAAACTTAAATGCATCTTTAGATGATGAAAGAGTATAAAGATTATTTACCTTAAGGCGACTGCGAAAAATCCGGCTAATTTCCTTAGCTCCTTTGCCTTTAAGTTCAGGGTCAGTTACCATTTTATCCATTACTGACTGGAGAGTATTATAATTTAAATATACCGGAATTATTCGTAGAGCTAAAATACCCTGAAGTGCTAAATACGCCAATACAACCATCCATGAAATTGCCGTTAAACCTGATTGTTTTCTTCTCATAATCACTTTATACCTTATTCGATTGATTGCCCAATGCGGCCAAAGCCAATACCGCTATCCCAGTGCATCCAGATCATAAAGGCCTTACCGACCAAATATTTTTCTGGCACAACCCCCCAATAACGACTGTCATTACTATTATCACGATTATCACCCATCATGAAGTAGTGACCTTCTGGAACAATATACTCTGCATCAAGCCCAGGTCGTCCGGGTATAATTAAAATATTATGTTCCACACCATGAAGATTTTCTACATACTCTATTGCGGGATTAAACTCACCAGGACCACTATATTCACCAATACGTTTACGTTCAATCTTCTTACCATTTACATAGAGTACTTTATTGTAATAAGCAATGTGGTCACCTGGAATACCGACTACACGTTTAATATAATCTACAGATGTATCTCGAGGATACTTAAATACTGCAACATCACCCCTTTCTGGCTTTTCTACCTCAAAAATCACCTTATTAAACACGGGAATTTTCACACCATATGAGAATTTATTTACCAGAATAAAATCACCAATATAAAGACTCGGTATCATTGAACCTGAAGGTATGCGAAAGGGCTCTACCAGAAAGCCTCTTAATAGAAAGACGATTAATAAAACCGGGAAAAATGATTTAGCATATTCCACCACTACCGGTTCTGCATTACTGTTTTTATTACCATGAATATTGTCACCGCTATATTCATGGGGATTATTAATTTTTCGACGAGGCGCGAGGGCAACAGCATCAAACAGCCAGATCAGACCTGTCAGTAGCGTTCCTGATAAAAGAAAAAATGCAAAATCGTAATTAATGTTCATATCCAGCTCTAATATATTATTTAAATGTAGTAAAAAAAGTCATCATGACAAATTTTACTATTGATTTTAACTATCTACTTTTAAAACAGCTAAGAAGGCCTCTTGAGGTATTTCTACCTTACCAAACTGCTTCATACGTTTCTTACCCTTTTTCTGCTTTTCTAATAGCTTTTTCTTACGACTAACATCACCACCATAGCACTTTGCAGTTACGTTTTTACGTAAGGCCTTCACCGTACTACGTGCAATAATATGTCTGCCTATAGCAGCCTGTATAGCTATATCAAACATTTGTCGTGGAATCAGCTCACGCATCTTATCTGCCACTTCTCTGCCTCTTCTTTGCGAGGCATCAGAATGAACAATCACAGCCAGTGCATCAACTCTTTCTGAATTAATCAATATATCCACTTTTGTTAATTTTGACGCCTGAAAATACTTAAATTCATAATCAAATGAAGCATAACCTCGACTCACTGACTTTAAACGATCAAAGAAGTCTAAAACCACCTCAGACATTGGCATATCATAGGTTAAAGCAACCTGTGTTCCTACATACTGCATATTTGTCTGTACACCGCGTTTTTCGATACACAGACTAATTACATTACCTACGTAGTCTTGAGGCGTTAAAATATTCGCCTGAATAATAGGCTCACGAATTTCTTCAATATAATTAACTTCAGGTAAATCAGACGGGTTATGTATTTTAATCACCTCACCATCTGTTTTTTCAACTTCATAAACAACTGTAGGTGCCGTCGTAATGAGGTTTAAGTCATATTCTCGCTCTAACCGCTCCTGCACAATCTCCATGTGCAGCATACCTAAAAAGCCAATACGAAAGCCAAAACCTAATGCAGATGAATTTTCTGGCTCATATTTCAGGGCTGAGTCATTTAAAGTGAGTTTATCCAGGGCTTCTCGAAAGTTTTCAAAATCATCAGCCTCAACTGGGAACATGCCTGCAAATACCCGTGGCTGAACTTCTTTAAAACCAGATAAAGGTTCTTCAGCTGGTCTGTCATGCAGCGTAATCGTATCACCGACCTTTGCTGAGTCTATCTCTTTAATACCCGCAATAATAAAACCAACCTGGCCACACTCAAGCACAGGGGTATCCATCCGTTTCGGTGTAAAAACACCTACAAAATCAACACCATACGATCTTCCAGTAGACATTATTTGCATCTTATTGCCCTTAGCAATAGACCCATCAATAATACGCACCAAAGTCACTACACCTACATATGAATCAAACCATGAGTCAATAATTAAGGCTTTTAATGGCGCCTCTGGATTACCTTCAGGAGCCGGTATTTCTTCAACTATTCGTTCCAAAAGCTCTTCAATTCCGATACCTGATTTAGCACTTACCTGACATGCATCAGAAGCTTCAATGCCAATAATATCTTCTATTTCCTGAGCAACTCGTTCGGCATCAGCCGCAGGCAGATCAATCTTATTTAAAACCGGCATGACTTCCAGGCCTAAATCAATCGCCGTATAACAATTAGCAACACTTTGTGCTTCTACACCCTGTGATGCATCAACCACTAATAAAGCTCCCTCACATGCCTGTAGAGACCGTGAGACTTCATATGAAAAATCAACATGGCCAGGGGTATCTATTAAGTTAAGTTGGTAAGTTTCGCCATTTTTGGCTTTGTAATCCAGCGCTACACTTTGCGCTTTAATAGTAATCCCGCGCTCTCTTTCAATATCCATTGAATCGAGCACCTGAGCTTCCATCTCACGCTCTGCTAAACCGCCACAAACCTGAATAAAACGGTCTGCCAGAGTCGATTTACCATGGTCAATATGGGCAATAATGGAAAAGTTACGAATGTTTTGCATGCTGTGTTTTCTTAAATCTATGTAAAAGACCGGTCTGGCATATAAGAAGTTACCCGCTATTTATCGCTAAGCACTTGCAGTATTGCTGCCTGATCTAAAAAATAATGACAAATTTGTTCATCTTTACAAGTTACCACCGGCACCTGTAAACCATATTGTTCAATAAACTGGGGACTGGAATCTACATCTACTTCATTAATTTTGAAGTTATGAGCCTGCTGCAGTTGTAATAACTGCTGCAGCAGGTCTTCACAAAGATGACATCCTATACGTGAATAGACAGTGAATTCGATCACTCGTTTTCGGAAATCTTCATTACAATAAACTGATCTGCCCCCTGGCGATGAACCAGAACGGGAATCATACGGCCTATGGGCAAATTGGCAACTTTTTTACGGAAATCAGCCACATTTTTTACGTTTTTGCGGTCAATTTGCAATAAAACATCACCAGCGGCTAATCCAGACTGTTCTGCAGGACTACCTGGTACCACTTTTTTCACTAATACACCTCTTCCAAGCGCTTTAAGTGACTCAGCATCAAGATCAATAACCTGAACACCCATACTGTTTGAAGAGGACGGTTTGGTTTTCGCCGCCGCAATAGGTTTATTCTCCGAGGGTAACTGCTCAATAGTCACCATTAAGGTTTTTTCACGGCCATTTCTCAATATTTCTACTTTTGCTTTAGTGCCAACAGGCACTCTTCCAACTAAAGGCGGTAAGTCAGATGAATCTAAAATAGGTTTTTTATTAAAGGTTAAAATAACGTCTCCTGCCTTAAAACCCGATTTTTCAGCCGGGCTATCGGCTATTACCTGTGAAACCAGTGCACCAACAGGTTTCTTAAGATTAAAACTCTGAGCAATTTCATGGGTAATTTCCTGTATATAAACCCCCAACCAGCCTCGACTAACTGAACCAGACTTCTTAAGCTGATTCACCACATGCATTGCCACCTCAACCGGAATAGCAAATGACAGCCCCATAAATCCACCTGTACGGCTGTATATTTGTGAATTGATGCCTATAACCTCTCCATCAAGGTTAAACAGCGGGCCACCTGAGTTACCCGGATTAATAGCTACATCCGTCTGAATAAATGAAACATAATTGGCCTTAGGTAAATTACGCCCCTTGGCACTAACAATACCTGCTGTAGCTGAATGATCGAAGCCAAATGGAGATCCGATTGCTAATACCCAGTCACCTACACGTAAACTTTCAGAATTACCTATATTCACCACAGGTAAATCATTTGCCTGAACTTTCAGTAAGGCAATATCACTAAACTCATCACTTCCAATAACCTCTGCTGGTAATTCTCGCTTATCACTTAAACGCACTAAAATTTCATCAGCACCTTCAACCACATGATGGTTTGTAATGATGTAGCCGTTTTCAGACATAATAAAGCCTGAGCCAAGTGAGGTCGCCTCCTGTTGCTGTCTGGGCGCCCCCCCTTCTCCGAGAAAATGCTTAAATAATTCCCCAAATGGCGAGCCCTCAGGTATTTGCAGCTCATTACCTAGCTCTTCTCTTAATTTATTCCATGAATGATTCGATGGTAGTTTTTGCCGGGTACTGATATTCACCACAGCTTTACCGTTTTCTTCTACCAGATCAGCAAACTCAGGTAGTGAACGTGCCTGTATTTGAAAACTGCTGAATAACACAATAAAAATTAGTAAATAACGGTTACTTAACAACATGAAAACCTCATATAAATGTTCAATTAATTTTAATGTTTATAGTTTAATCTGACAAGAATTAGCATATTAGCTCAATTATCTTAAACAAGACTTAAGCACGGCGTATCAAATGGGGTTGAATGGATTTTTTTAAAGTGCTGCGGGAAAGTACGTAACGCACAAAAATCATTGCCGATATAAAACCCGCAACAACAGATAGAATAGTAATCAATTCATTTACAAACAAATACTCAGCCACCAGACCTGTAATCAACATAAAAATCAGTGGTAAGAAATAAATTAATAAAGATCCCTGAACCAATGCATTTTCATCTATAGCAATAATAACTTCATCGCCTACCTTAACATCCAGTGTTTTTTCGACAGCAAACTGTGAACTACGATTACCCACAACCTTTGCAAGAGTGGATGTGCCACAACCTGATTTAACTGAACAACTTTGACAGGCAGATTGTCGCTGCGTTTCTAATAATAAACGCTGATCATTTACCTCAATAACAGTTGCCGTTTCTTCAATCATTTTAATGAACAGGTTGTATAGATTGAGCAATCATACGTACCGTAGACGCAGGTACTTCACCAATAGCTGTAATATAAGCACCATTTAAATAAGCGCTATAAGCATTTACTGGCCCCATTTTCGACTTACCATTTAAAGTGCCTCTGTGTTCATTAGTTGATTCAATAAACACTGATACAGATGCCATGCCATCACTATAAACCATATGATACGCTGGCTTTTGAGCATCTGTTTTTACAGAGCGCGTCAGCATAAAACCCGCGGGCTTTTTTCTCGCTACCCAGCTTTTAGAAACGATGTCTGTTTTATTTGATAACGTTACTTTTTCAAAATTAACTAGCATTGACTCATCAATTGAATTTACGGGTGCCTCAGTTAATAACTCAACTTCACTGTACATCTGTTGCTCAAGCACGTGCCCCTTGTTATTTATAAGGTTACATTTCAATAACAAACCACTGTGTTTATCTAGCCAGAATGTATAACCATAACGAAGCTGATCACGGGGAATCATTTGCATGATTTGAGTCACTTTATTAGCAACTCTTTCCTCTGCACCCAGAGTTAAAACATAATATTCTTTTAATTTAACTCTATTTTCCGGCAAGGCAGGATGCAAGGGACTTTTATTGGTTTTAACGCCTTTTTCTGCTGAAATAGTAATGAGTTTTTTTGCAGGAAAGATACTGGTTACGCTACCATTTTTACGAAAAATAATCTGATTTTCACCGCTTTGAGACTCCAGAGTTTGCCAGCTTTCACCTTCTCCCACACCCTGCTTAACTTTTATTGCTTGCAAATTATCATCCTGACGAATTATCAAAGTCCCCTGATAATTTTGCTGTTTCATAGCCGTGCTCATTTTATCTAACCAGTCATCGACTGAACTCGCATTAACTGCCAGTGAAATTAAACTTAACGAAAATAAAAAAACAATTTTAAACAATCTTGTATTCCTTGGGATTCATACTATCTCGGGTCATTTCCCGGGGTCAGTGTTGCTTTTATAATATTTAACTTCTTTTATTCATACAAAGAGATTAACAAAAACAACTGAGTGCCGAATCAAATAGACTGGTTCTGCTCTCAGCTGGAAAAATCAAATCGTTTTGATACTAATTTTTTTCATGCGTTTTGACATCCGCTGCACGTACATAGGGCATCATACCCTGCATAGTAGACTGGCTTGCATAACCTGAATGTTTCAACATATATTGATTCAACTGCTTCTGTTGCTCAGATGATTTTTTACTAATATTTAATGTTGATGCCACTTGTACATTACGTGAAATTTCAGAATTAACTCTTTCGATTTTGATTGGCGTTGATTTTGCCAGCTGCGCGGGCTGCCCTGCATCATCAGCACTTTGTAACGTATTAAATGTAAGCAGTGTCACCATAGCAACCGAAGCGGCTACCGCCATACCCGTTAAAGGTTTTACCCAACCGGCGACAAGTGACGAAAAGCTAACGTTTTTCTTCTGCTTGTGAGTAGCCGACACTTCATTATGCGACGGTTCCTGCTCAATAGCACGATGCACTGCAGAACTAATATCCATAAATGATGATTGGTCTAACTCATCACGCATAACATCACCCATTAAACGATAACGTTGCGAAGCTTCAGCATCAGCAATTGGGTCTCGCTTTAAATCTTGCATATAAGAGCGTAGCTGCTGCTCGTCTAAGTCGTTATCCAGTAATGCGGATAATTGTTCATTGTTTTGGTCTCTACTCATCACACTCACCTAATAATTACTGTCTAGCAGTGGCTTAAGCTGCATATCTATTGCCTCACGTGCACGAAATATTCGTGAACGTACAGTACCGATAGGACAGTCCATGACTTCGGCTATTTCTTCGTAACTAAGGCCTTCCATCTCACGCAAGGTAACCGCCTCTTTTAAATCAGACGGTAACTCTGAAATCGCTTTATGAATAACCTGTTTTATTTCCTGCGCCAGTAACTCTTTCTCAGGCGTCGCATACTCACGCAACCAGTCGGCACCTTCATACTGTTCCGCATCCTGAGCATCGACAGCCGAATCGGTCGCCTTACGGCGAGCAGACACCAGGTAGTTTTTTGCAGTATTTATCGCAATTCGGTACATCCAGGTATAAAAGGCACTATCTCCCCGGAAGTTTTTCAATGCTCGGTAGGCTTTTATAAAAGCTTCCTGCGTCACATCCTGAACTTCGTCACTGTTTCTCACGAAACGTGAAACTAGCTTGATAATGCGGTGCTGATACTTCAACACCAGTATATCAAACGCTTTTTTATCACCCTGTTGTACCCGCTCTACTAAAGCCTGATCAATTTCGCGCTCGCCCATACGGGCTTGTCCTCCACTCGACACTTGTGATTTTTCCTGTGCCTTGTTATTTACGTCATCTCTGACCTGTAAAGTTCGTTTAGGCGTGATCGCCTTAATTGGTGTACTATCACTGCCTAACCCCAGAACTAAATCTGGAACTATACTGGGGACAATACCTGAATCATATACTGACATAAAGACTTACCTTATATTTTACAATGTCCAACAAACTAAACAGTAGACAAGCAAACCGTTACGAAGTTCTAATTATTGGTGGTGGCGCCGCGGGATTAACCCTTGCATTGAATTTACCTGCTCATATGCAAATTGCCGTCATAACCAAGGATCATGAAACTGAAGGCAGTACCTTTTATGCTCAGGGCGGCATTTCTGCAGTTTTACGTGGCAGCGACTCTTTTGAATCTCATATTGAAGACACTTTGAACGCCGGCGGTGGCCTATGTGATGAAGAAGCAGTGAAATTCACCATAGAGAATGGTCCTGAAGCAATTAGTTGGTTATCTGATCTGGGAGTACCCTTCACAACAGATAAACACAAGGACGGACAAAAAACCTGGCACCTGACCCGAGAAGGTGGTCATAGTCATCGACGAGTAATACACGCGGCAGATGCGACAGGTGAAGCGCTGGAAACCACACTGATCAACCACGTCAAACACAGCGAAAATATTACATTATTAGAACATCATATTGCCGTAGACTTAATTACAGGCAAAAAGCTAGGGTTAGACCACAACCGCTGCATCGGCGCATATGTCTTAGATAAGAACAATTTACACGTACAAACCTTTCAGGCCAAAAATGTAATACTCGCCTCGGGTGGCGCGAGCAAAGTATACCTGTATACATCTAACCCTGACGGTTCAACGGGTGATGGCATTGCAATGGCAGCACGTGCAGGTTGCCGTGTTGCAAATATGGAATTTATGCAATTCCACCCCACCTGTCTGTATCATCCAAAAGCAAAGTCATTTCTGCTTACAGAAGCCTTACGTGGTGAGGGCGGTCATTTATTACTACCCGATGGCACCCGTTTTATGCAAAAGTTTGATGACCGGGCAGAGCTTGCACCTCGAGACATAGTGGCACGTGCAATTGATCATGAAATGAAACGCTTAGGGGTAGATTGTTTATATCTGGATATCAGCCATAAACCCGCCGCTTTTATACGCTCTCACTTCCCCACTATTTACGCCAAATGCAAAGAATTTGGTATTGACCTGACAAAAGAACCAGCACCCGTTGTACCCGCTGCACACTACACCTGTGGTGGCGTACTTACCGACCTGAATGGTCAAACAGATATTGAAAATTTATATGCGATTGGTGAAACTGCCTTTACCGGATTACACGGCGCCAATCGCATGGCGAGTAATTCGTTACTCGAATGCCTTGTATTTGCCAGAGCCGCTGCAAAACATATAACTAACAATGAAACCAAGCCCCATGACTGGGATATCATCAAAGCATGGGATGAAAGCCGTGTAACCAACTCTGATGAAGAAGTTGTTGTTTCACATAACTGGGATGAGCTAAGACGTTTTATGTGGGACTACGTTGGCATCGTTCGCACCGATAAAAGATTACAACGGGCCAAACGGCGAATTGATTTATTATTGCTAGAAATAGAAGAGTACTATGGCAACTTCCGCGTAACATCGGATTTACTAGAGCTTCGTAATCTGGCAGTAGTCGCAGATTTAATTATTCGTAGCGCGATGCAACGTAAAGAAAGTCGAGGCCTGCACTATACCCTTGATTATTTACAAATGGATGAGCATCCAGAAAACACGATTTTGACACCTTAAATAATCATCACATCTAAATATTTACACACTAACTAGACAACATACACACATGACTGACACTTTAGCATTAGTAATAGAGCCCGAAGAACTAAACTCAATCGAAAACAATGAGCATTTACTGATTGTCGATTTATCAACTCATAAGCAATACCTTCAGGCACATATACCCAACGCTGTATTTATAGATTACGGTCATATCGTCGGCATGAATCAGCCCTATACGGGTTTGTTACCTGAAACAAAGCAATTTGCACATATCCTCAATTCATTAGGCATAAAACCTGAAACTCAAATTGTGGCCTATGACGAAGAAGGCGGTGGCAAAGCGGCACGTTTAATCTGGACATTACATGCCATGGGGCACAACAAAGCCAGCATGCTTAATGGCGGTTTAATTGCCTGGTACCGCGAAAAATTTCCACTCAGTAATGAGCCAACTGCCAGCACGCCTAATTCCAGCGATGAGTTATATAATGTTGATTTTAATTTACAGCCCGTTGTTGCAGATACTGAGTACATAAAAAACAATCTCGACGATAATACGGTTGGTTTACTTGATGCTCGCAGTATTGATGAATATATGGGCCAGGCAAAATACGCACAAAAAATGGGCCGCATACCCGGTGCAAAACATTTTGAATGGACACGGGCTATGGATGAAAGTGCAAACTACCGCCTGTTATCTAAAGAAAAATTACAAAAAATGTTAAATGAACTAGGCCTGACACAAGACAAAGAAATAATCGTTTATTGCCAAAGCCACCATCGCTCAGCCTTGTCATATTTAATGTTAAAATATCTGGGTTATGAAAAAGTCAGAGGTTACCCTGGCTCATGGAGTGAATGGGGTAACCGGACTGATACACCGATTGAGGTGTAAAGTGATAGAATAAAATAATAATGGAGAAATATTATTTGCTAACTTATGCCTTAGCTTCAAATTAACAAAAATCTCTGACTAAATTTTATATATTTAGCTTGGATTTATAATCTCAATCCAATCATAAGCAGAACATCACTACTTAACTATTATATGTTTTTTAACTTCTGCTTTCGGCCAAAAGCGGACACTCACAAGCAATAAAAAGGCGACTAAAAAGCCGCCTTTAGATAATCAAAACTAATTCAATTTTTATGCTTTCTTACGTCTTGCCACACCCACTAAACCTAAAAGGCCTGAGCCGAATAACCAAACGGCAGCGGGCACGGGCACAGCTGATACTAAATACGTACCTTGGGCGCGATAACTAGCCTCAACAGAAACGGATAAACCGTCTGCGGGGTTGTAGAGTGAATCAGTACGTGTTTGGTACGCGCCTAAGAGATAAGTGTATAAAGGACTGACGTGTTCTGACGTATCAATGTAGCCTAAAACCCCGTGTGGATAATTCGGGCTCTGTTCATAGAGGATGTTACCTAAAACGCTTGCGGCTACTTGTATTGATGGGTCGAGATAACTCAGGTTGGCTGTAGGAGCCCCTGCGGTTAAATCTATACCGAAATTAGCCCAGAGCGCCACAACTTCAGCTGATGTAGCGACGCGAAAACCCTCGTAATCCCCACCAGAACCCAGCTCTGAAACCACTGCATTATATGACAGATTATTTGTTTCAGTGAGGTCTAGCCAATCCAAGCCACTAACAGTATCGTGCGTGATTAAGTTATCACCGGCGGTCTGCCAATCGGTACTAACGATAGAAGCGTTCACACTGGTTGAAAAACCTATCGTTGTAACCACTGATGCTAATTTCCAAAACTTCATTTGTTGATTTCCCTTACACATTATATTAAATTTATTGATTACTAACCTCTAACACGCAAAAATCATACCTACTATTTAAATGTTATTCTAAATGAAATTAATTGAAAACAACAATAGTTAGCAATTTATTACTGCAAAGTAAAACAACTTGTGTACTGTGCATCCGCTTTGGGTCGAAAGTAGTCACTTACCCTTAAATTGAGTTAACTTCCGCTTTGCGGTAAAAGCCATCTCTGCATACTTACTGTATGGGACTTGTTTTGGATCTAAATTAGTCACTCAACACACTGTGGCAGCCTGTTTCATCAAAGTTTTTTATGCCTCAATACAAACTTAATAATTCGCTCTATGCCATTTATTAATTACAATGGCACTACATAACTATTAAGGTCGAGGCACTTAGTAATGCCCAAACAATAGGAATAACGTAAAGGACGATGGGCACTTTATAAAAAAGTAGAATACCCAATGATGCTAAAACAGTAGGATCGGGTGCTAAGGCAAACATTTCAAACTGCACCCAACTACGGCCATTTATATATGCGATAAAAGGGTAAACTGCATAAGCAACAAACAGCAAAGCAGAGCCAATTTTTATCTTTAACTGACTTCTCACAAATAAAGTAAGACGATTTTTTATAAGGCCGTACCAAATAATCAATCCCGCCTGCAAAACAAAACCGAACGCATACCAGTCAGCGACAACATGTATTTGATAAAAACGTTGATATAAAAATGCCCAGGCGACCCATAACCAGCTCACAACCAGTATTAGTGCAACCAGCCTCCCTCCCCATACAGGCTTTTTCCACAACGCGTAGATAGTGATCAGCGCAAATATTATGGCTAAGATATGCAGTGGCCACACAAGCTGATTATAAAGCTCGAATTGTCTGTAATAAACTGTTTGCGAAAACAGAATAAAATCAGAGAGCCGGTAGCTTGCCAGTTCACCCATTAAGATTCAGACTCGCTCATAGTGATCAGTCACTATCAGATTATTTTTTCAACATAATCAATCATGCGTCTTCTCATGGCTTGATCTGGTAAGGGAGAATAACAGGCCTGCATATTTTCCTTAACATGAGCAACCTGTGACGTTGCTGGAATAACGCAGGTCACCGCCGGATGAGAGGCAACAAACTTGAGTAAAAATTGTGGCCAGGTTTTGCAACCAATTGTATTTGACCATTCGGGTAAGGGTTTATTTTTTAGTGCGTGGATTAAATCGCCGCGTTGGAAAGGTCGGTTAATGATCACAGCAATGCCGCGTTGTTTAGCCAGGGGCAATAAAATCTGTTCTGCTTCACGATCAAGAATATTGTAACTAAACTGCACAAAATCAAGTGACTGGGTTTTCATGATCCCTGCTAATTCATCATGCCGACGACCGTGGGACGTAGTGATACCTACATAACGAATTTTTCCTTGTTGTTTCATACGAAACAAGATTTTTAAATGCGCTTGCCATGCGACCAGATTATGCACCTGCATCAAATCAAAAGAATCAAGATTCCAGTATTCTCTGGACGTTTGCATTTGCTCAGACCCCTGCTCAGAATCACCTATCCAAACTTTATCTGCCGAAAAAACATTCTTAGTTTTAACTAGTTTTTTCAGCGCATATCCAATAGCCGATTGTGATGAACCATACATGGGTGAGGAATCAATCAATTGTCCACCCGCTTTAAAAAAGTGACGCATAACCTCGGTTACATTATCTAAAGCCAGCTGGTCATTACCCACGTTAAATGTTCGTGAGCTACCCAGCCCGATCACTGGTATTTGTTCATTACTCGATGGGATGGATTTTGTAATCAATGAGTCCGTCCCGGCTTGAGTATACTGCGGAACAATTAGACCACTGGCACCTAAACCCATAAGCTGTAAGAAATAACGGCGAGACATATTGTGTTGATTTTTCATAGTCACCCTGACAAAGGTTATAATTTTTTATTCTACAGAATAAACTAAGTTTAAACCTGACCTGCTAACCGTCACTTAAAAATTATCGAGGAAACAATCTATCCAGATTATTTCGCGCTATATCAATTGCGACATCATCTGGCAATTGCTTTAACCAATGACGTGCTTCAGCGGCAAGCTCAGGTAAACTGGCCCAACGACTGGGTTTATAGGTATCCATTCCAATAAGAAAACGTTTAGGATAGCTTATTAAAAATTTTTTCCACTGCGGTGTTAACTGTTGTTCCTCATCCAGCATGGCTTCACGAAATGATAATTCGATATAAAGTTTTGGGTATTTGTCGAGTAAATCTCGTAATGTTTCAACGGGCACATCAAATCCACCATGTGCCCACATCACCACAATATCCGAAGATTTTTGCAGAATAATCTGCATACCCTGCAAGTCAGTATGGGGATGTAGTACAAGTTTACGCTCACGGGCAAGCTCAATCATTTCTTCCATTTGAGGCGTATCTGCATCTTTGCCAAAAACATGAAATTCACCAAAGCCTCTGTAGGGTACGCGTGCCAAATGCTCCAGCAGGTAGGCATTAAGCTCGGGATCTTTGAACCATAAATAACGATGTCGCCAGCTTTTATAGGGCCGCAGCATAGGTATCACAATTTCTGGATTTACCCGGTAAAGTTTTTCAGCCCCTTCGGTGGGTGTGCCAGAGACCAATGCACGTGTGATATTTTCACTACTGAGCATTTCCAATGCATGAGCCGCAGGCAGCGCATCCCAAACATCCTGATCATAATGAATGTGTGCATCATGGATAGTTAAAGAGGTTCCACTCAGCGTTGTGCCTGAAGACAAAAGCATAGTCAAGAATGTAATTTTTTTTAAAACTTTCATGTTTAGCATAATTAAGAGCCACCCATATTTTCATTCTAGTGATATTTTTTACTTCTAATTAACATTAGATATTATTTTATTTCTAATCAGTTCAACTGAGTCTTTATCAGAACCAGCCACTGCAACCCATAGTATACTATTTCTATTTTTAGGCAGGCACTTTATGACTATTCGATTACTTTGAAAAGTCGCATAAACACCATATTCATTTTGTATGATATTTTTCACACCTATCTTATCTAAAATAAATGAGCTTTGAATTTTACAAGCCTCTGAAGACTTACTCATATCTTTGAACCATGACCATAATTCAGGCGGCTTTTCTGATACATGTGAAAATGCTGCAAATGGTAGTAATAATAGTATTAGTGCTTTTTTCATCTTTGTATCTTTTCTCTAATTGTTTTATCGACTAGATTTATCCTCAGACTGGGTGCTTAGCCTGGATCACAGTTAGCCTGGGCCAGGGGTGTAATATTTTTCCACAAGATAACTTACGTATTCATTTTATCAACACCTTAAATTTTCAAAGCGTGCTCACGGTAATAAATCAGCTCATTAATTGAGTCCTTGATGTCATCCATCGCCAGATGTGATGATTCTTTCTTAAAACCTTTATATACATCTGGTGCCCAGCGAGCCGATAGCTCTTTAATCGTGCTTACATCAAGATTGCGATAGTGAAAAAACGCCTCTAGCTCAGGCATATAATTGGCTAAAAATCGGCGATCCTGACAAATACTGTTGCCGCACATGGGTGATTTACCCGCGGGTACATATTGCTTTAAAAACTCAATAGTCTGTTTTTCAGCATCAGACTCAGTCGCCGTACTATCTTTCACACGCTGCGTTAAACCCGATTTGCCATGCTGTGTAGTACACCATTCATCCATACCATCTAACAGCGCATCGCTCTGATGTACCGCTATCATCGGGCCTTCAGCTAATATATTAAGATCTTTATCAGTGATAATCGTAGCAATTTCGATGATTACATCACTAGCGGGCTCTAAGCCAGTCATCTCAAGGTCAATCCAGATCAGGTTATCCGGGTTTGAGCTAGCAGCCTGTTCGGGCATGGTTTTCTCCAAATATAATTATTTAATAAACTTACAAAATACACAGTAGAACATTTTTATCAGAAAAGCGATAATCACCCAGATAATTAATATCCTGAGGTTTACATGCACAACTTTGCAGTTCTATTTTTAGCTTTTTTTGCTCTTTCCATCGTTGTTAAGTTCTGGCTGGCTCAGCGCCACCTTTCACATATTCAGAAACATAGAGCCCAGGTGCCCGATGCTTTTAATGAAAAAATAAGCCTTGAAGATCACCAGAAGGCCGCTGATTACACCTCTGCTAAAGTTAAATTTGGTCGATTACCGCTGATTTATGATGCGGCTATTTTATTAGTCTGGACATTCGGTGGCGGCCTGGAATTACTTGACCAGTTTGCACGGGGTTATGAACTAAGCCCTATTTATACCGGCATACTTGTTATTCTCAGCATGATGCTTATTTCATCACTGCTAGACCTTCCCTTTTCCCTGTACAGTACGTTTGTAATAGAAGAAAAATTTGGCTTTAACCGCACCACTATAAAAACATTTATTATAGATATGTTTAAAGGTGGCGCGCTTGCTCTGGTTTTAGGTGTACCTTTAATATGGGTCGTATTATGGTTGATGGAACAGGCATTTGAACTTCAGTTCTGGTGGGTATATGCCTGGCTTATTTTAACCAGCTTCAGTCTGTTTATTGCCTGGGCCTACCCTACCTGGATTGCACCTATCTTTAACAAGTTTTCACCTCTGGAAGAAGGCGAAACACTTAACCGAATTACCGGCCTGTTAAACCGTTGTGGTTTTAATAGTGACGGGATATTTGTTATTGATGGCTCAAAACGCTCAAGCCATGGTAATGCCTATTTCTCAGGCTTCGGCAAAAACAAACGCATTGTGTTTTATGACACGTTACTTGAATCACTGAGTGATGATGAACTCGAAGCGGTTCTGGCTCATGAACTAGGGCATTTCAAACGCAAACATATTGTAAAAGGCATGGCTATTTCATTTACAACTACCTTAATTGGTCTGGCTATATTAGCCTGGTTAATGAAGGCCGATTGGTTTTATAACGCACTGGGCGTTAGTACTTCTTCTACCTATATGGCATTATTACTGTTTACCATAGTCACACCCGTGTTTACTTTTTTACTAAGCCCTATAATGAGCATGTTTTCGCGTAAAAATGAATTTGAAGCAGATGATTATGCCGCTGAGCAATCTGAAGCAAAATACTTAATACAAGCACTGGTAAATCTTTATAAAGAGAATGCCAATACGTTAACACCGGATCCACTGTATTCTGCATTTTATGACAGCCACCCCCCTGCGCCTGTTCGCATAGCGCATTTGGCTAACCACTAATAATTAAAAAAGAGAAAAAATATGAAAAAAATAATTAACTTTCTTTTACTTGGTCTTTGCATGAGTCTGACAACAAGTCTTTATGCCGCAGATGATAAACATCACAAAGGCAAAGGGTTGCACGACAATAAATGTACCAGCTGCCACACTGATAAAGTTTATAGCCGTGAAGATCGCATGGTAAAAACCATGTCTGCTTTAGAGCACCAGGTAGACAACTGCATGAAAGGTGCAGCTAAAGCCGAATGGTCAAAATCTGAAACAACCTCTGTTATTGATTTTTTAAATGATCGTTATTACAAATTCTAAAAGCGTCGTGTATTTATTATTTTCCACTTATAGTCTGAGCAGAGTAATGCTTTACCCTGATCAGACTATTACGCTGCAAAATAATTAAAATGGCAAAAAGACGAATTAACGACCAACAGCAGCGACGTATTAAAAATATTCAGCAAAAACGTCGTGAGAAAGCTTCAAAAAATCTGCAAAACAAATCTGAAACATTATCACAGCAAGGACTAGGCCCTGAACAGTCTGGACTGATTATTACAAACTACGGACAAACCCAGTTAGTTGAAGACAACAATAAAAAACTACACCGTTGTGTCGCCAGACAAAATCTGGGGGCACTGGTTTGTGGTGATCAGGTTATCTGGCAAGCAGCCCTTGCAGATAATAACGAAGGTGTAATCGTTGCGGTAGAAGAACGCAGATCACTGTTACAAAAACCAGGCTTTGGTGGAAAGCTAAAACCGATGGCCGCCAATATTGACCAGATAGTCATTGTATCTGCCGTTGAGCCAGAACCAAAACCTTATCTGATTGACCGGTATTTAGTAGCAGCTGAAAACCTGCCTGCTACACCTATTATACTCATTAACAAAATTGACCTGCTTAATGACTCAAATAGAGAGCACATCGAATCACTGGTAAAAAATTATCAAAACATTGGCTACAAGGTGATCACTGCCAGCAAAGTATCCGACCATGGCTTTAATGATTTTTTAGATGCCTTAAAAACTCACACCAGTATTTTTGTAGGTTTATCAGGTGTTGGAAAATCGTCTTTAATAAACCATTTAATGCCAGAGTTAAATATTCGGGTAGGCGAACTGTCTGAAGCGAGTGGCGAAGGCACACATACTACGACCAGTTCAACTTTATACTCATTGCCCTGTAATGGCATTTTAATTGACTCACCGGGTGTGCGTGACTTTGGTCTATGGAACACCTCGGCAGATCAAATACTTAACGGGTTTATTGAATTTCGTGATTACATTGGCCATTGTAAATTTTCAAATTGCAGTCATCAACATGAGCCTGGTTGCGCGATATTAAGGGCGCTTAATGACGGAAAAATTTCACAACAACGATTTAATAACTACCAGAAAATTATTCAGGAATATTCGGCTGATTAAGTTTTAGATTTTTTAGAGTCACGCTTTTGTTGAAAAAACTGTTGTAATAATGCCCTGCACTCATCACCTAACACACCACTAACAACTTCAATTTTGTGATTATGAATTGCGTCATGGATCAAATTAATTGCACTTCCCGTAGCGCCGGTTTTTAAATCTGCTGCTCCAAAAACCAGACGTTTGACTCTTGCGTGAATCATTGCACCCACACACATAGAACAGGGTTCCAGTGTTACATACAAGGTTGTATCAATTAATCGGTAATTATTTAAGGCCTGACCCGCATTACGAATTGCCATTATTTCGGCATGAGCTGAAGGGTCATGTGATTGAATTGGCTGGTTCCAGCCTTCTGAGATAAGCTGATTATCTTTTACAATGATTGCGCCAACAGGCACCTCATCTTCATCTGCAGCTTTTTGCGCTAATTGAATAGCCTTCTGCATCCAGTATTCATGAGAAACAGTCATTATAAATAAGCTTCACTACACTGACGTAAAGGGTATAGAAAATTTATTTATTACAACACACTTTCCTGTGTTATTTGTAACTTGGTGGCGAGTGATCATTCCCACTCAATCGTTCCGGGAGGCTTACCTGTAATGTCATAAACAACCCGTGAGATACCATCTACTTCGTTAACGATGCGGCGACAAACCAGATCAAGAAAATCATAAGGTAAATGCGCCCAACGTGCGGTCATGAAATCAATTGTTTCAACTGCACGTAAAGAAACCACCCATTGGTATCGACGGCCATCGCCGGTAACGCCTACTGATTTCACTGGTAAGAAAACGGTAAACGCCTGTGATACACCATGATATAACTCGTGTTTATAAAGCTCTTCAATGAAAATATGGTCTGCTAGTCGCAGGGTGTCCGCATATTCCTTTTTCACTTCGCCCAATATACGCACACCTAAACCCGGGCCCGGGAATGGGTGGCGATAAACCATATCGTAAGGAAGACCTAATTCAACACCTAGCTGACGAACTTCATCCTTAAATAATTCGCGTAGTGGCTCACATAATTTTAACTTCATGTAATCGGGCAGCCCGCCTACATTATGGTGTGATTTAATTAAATGTGCTTTGCCTGTTTTTGATCCTGCAGACTCAATAACATCAGGATAAATCGTACCCTGAGCAAGCCATTTAGCATTTTTAAGTTTGCCTGCTTCTTCTTCAAAAATATCGACAAATAAATTACCGATAATTTTTCTTTTATCTTCCGGATCAGACTTGCCTTTTAGTGCTGTTAAGAATCTGTCTTCTGCATCGACACGAATCACTTTAACACCCATGTGCTCAGCAAAGGTATTCATGACCTGATCACCTTCGTTATAACGTAACAAACCATTATCAACAAAAACACAGGTTAGTCTGTCACCAATTGCACGGTGTAATAATGCAGCAACGACAGATGAATCTACGCCGCCTGATAAACCCAATAAGACTTCGTCTTCACCCACTAAGTCGTGAATGTTTTTTATTGAGTCTTCAACAATATTATCTGCTGTCCATAAGTTACCGCAGCCACAAATTTCATGTGCAAAGCGTTCTATTATTCGTTGCCCCTGATTCGTGTGTGTTACCTCAGGATGAAACTGTACGCCGTAAAATTTCTTTTCTTCATTTGCAATGCCCGCAATTGGAGCAGAGTCTGTTGACGCCATCAATTTAAAACCGTCTGGCAAATCAACAACACGATCACCATGACTCATCCAGACATCAAGAATACCGTAACCTTCATCAGTAATATGATCTTCAATATCTTTTAATAACAAAGTATGTCCACGGGCACGCACTTTAGCGTATCCATATTCATGATGATCTGCATTCTCAACCTTACCGCCCAACTGAGCCGTCATGGTTTGCATACCGTAACAAATACCCAATACAGGAATACCTAACTCAAAAACAATGTTCGGAGCAACAGGAGCTTCATCTTCTGTAACCGTTTCAGGCCCACCGGAAAGAATAATCCCCTTAGGTTTAAATGCTTTAATATCTTCGTCACTCACGTCCCATGCATATAACTCACAATAAACACCGGCTTCACGAATGCGACGCGCAATGAGTTGAGTATATTGAGAACCGAAGTCGAGAATTAAAATACGATCTGTATGAATGTTTTGAGAAGTCATATATTTATCTTGATAGAAGTTTTAACGTAGAAGCGCAGAGAAGATAATTATTATGTCATTCCCGAGTGTTTCTAACGGGAATAATGAAGCTATATAATTTGCTTAGTTCTCCGCGCCACCACGCATGGTTTAAAAATCTTACTTTGTCTAATTGACGGTAGTGACTCGGGTTGCCTCTGGCTGGCTTCAGATCAAGGCAAAAAAAGTGAGTTTACAAATGTAAATGTCCATTTTTTTAACGAAGATATGGAGTCAGCCAGAGGTAAGCCGAGTTACTAAGTACGGTAGTTGGGTGCTTCTTTGGTTATCGTCACATCATGCACATGAGATTCTTTCATACCTGCACCAGAGATACGAACAAACTCAGGTTTGGTACGCATTTCTTCAAGATTAGCACAACCAACATATCCCATACTTGAACGAATACCACCCAGCAACTGATGCACAATAGCTGTCATTGGGCCTTTAAAAGGCACTCGCCCTTCTATACCTTCTGGTACCAGTTTTTCAGCACCTGCATCTTTATCCTGGAAGTAACGATCACTTGAGCCCTGCTCCATAGCAGCAATAGAGCCCATACCACGATAAGACTTATACGAGCGCCCCTGGAATAATTCAACTTCACCCGGCGCTTCTTCAGTACCTGCTAACAAGCCACCCAACATGACGCAATGTGCGCCGGCAGCCATGGCTTTAGCGATGTCACCTGAATAACGAATACCACCATCGGCAATTAAAGGTACACCCGTACCTTCTAATTCTTTAGCCACATTAGATACTGCAGAAATTTGTGGAACACCGACACCGGCAACTATGCGGGTAGTACAGATAGAGCCCGGGCCTATTCCTACTTTCACAGCGTCAGCACCTGCATTAACTAAATCACGCGCTGCTGACGCGGTAGCAATATTGCCACCAATCACCTGTACTTTCGGGAAATTTGCTTTAACCCATTTAACACGATCAAGCACGCCTTGCGAGTGACCATGCGCTGTATCTACTACAATTACATCGACGCCTGCTTTAGCTAATGCTGTTACACGATCTTCTGTGTCTGCTCCTGTACCAACTGCAGCACCAACGCGTAATCGACCTAATTCATCTTTACAGGCCATTGGAAAATCATCAGATTTTTGAATATCACGTACCGCAATCATACCGCGAAGCTGAAAATCGTCATTAACGACCAGCACCTTTTCAATACGGTGTTTATGCAACAGGGCCAGCACTTCTTCACGACCCGCACCTTCTTTAACCGTAACCAGTTTATCTTTGGGTGTCATAACACTTGAAACGGGTTTGTCTAAATCAGTTTCAAAACGACGGTCACGTGAAGTGATAATACCAACCAGATTTTGACCTTCCAGAACAGGCAAACCGGAAATTTTGTTTTTTCTTGTTAATTCAGCTACAGCTCGAATAGTTGTATCAGGTGAAACTGTAATCGGGTCACTGATTACACCCGATTCATATTTTTTTACTTTAACAACGTTTTTAGCCTGCAGCTCTATCGACATATTTTTATGCAATATACCGATACCACCTTCCTGAGCGATTGCGATTGCAAGCTGTGCTTCAGTTACTGTATCCATGGCAGCTGAAACTAGTGGAATATTAAGTTTAATATCTCGGGTGATCTGGGTACCCAGTGCAACATCATTGGGCAGGACCGTAGAGTGGGCGGGAATCAGCAGCACATCATCAAAAGTTAGTGCTTCCTGGGCTATACGCATATCGGCTCCTGTCTGGTCTGGTTAATCGAACGATTATATAAGAAAACACTGAATAATTCATCATCAATTTATAAATGTTTTTGATTACGATCTACCGACAAAATACACTTGTATCCCTCAAACTGTGAGTTACAATCCCTGCACTGATTATAAAATCAGACAGGAATTTTGGAAAATAGGGAAATATAATATAAAAAATACAATTATGAGGTCATTTATGAACCACGCTAAACTCTATGCCACCGTTGTGCTGGCATTTACACTCCTTTCTGGATGTGCCAGTTATGGCACTTCAGACAGTTCCATTGAACCAACTAAAGCTAATTACAATGCAGCTTTAGAAAGCGCTAATAAATCACTTAAAGCGGCTGTTCAAGCCAATTATGTGTGGCGTGACAGTGGAAAAATACTGAAAAAAGCTGATAAAGCGGCTAAAAAAGGTGACTTTGCAACAGCCATCAAACTAGCTAATAAAGCTAAACGTCAAGGCGATATGGCTTTGGCACAATCTAAAACAGAAGCCAACGCTGGCCCTCGATAGATTAACAAATCAGGTCAAACAAGCTAAAAATCAAACCAGGTCTGTAGCTAGCCTGGTTTTTTTTCGCCTACTGTTTGCTTACATTGCTAAAGCCCTTACATAAAACGGTTATTTTTATAATACTAAAATCAACCTGAAACCATCAACCAAACTACATTCGTTTTACCCTCTCCTCTTAAGCTTAAAACTTAGCGCTTACAAATTGGGACATTCCATTTTCTGTAAATTCCAATTAAGATCACCCCCATGAGCAACGAGCAAAACAACGAACGCACCGTTTACAGTGTTTCTGAATTAAACCGAACTATTCGCGGTTTACTTGAGAGCCAGTTTCCCCTTTTATGGATCGAGGGCGAAATATCCAACCTTGCAGAACCTGCCTCAGGTCATATTTATTTCACACTGAAAGATTCGAAAGCCCAGGTTCGCTGTGCAATGTTTAAAGGCCGCAAACAGCTTTTAAGATTTAAGCCACAAAACGGTCAGCAAATACTGATTCGTGCAAAAGTGGGTTTATATGAAGCCAGGGGTGAATTCCAGCTAGTTGCAGAGCATATGGAAGAAGCTGGCGACGGCGCCCTACGAAGAGAATTTGAAGAATTGAAAACACGCCTTGCTAAAGAAGGTTTGTTTGACGAATCACTCAAGCAAGCCATTCCAGAGCTACCCAAATGCATAGCGGTTATTACATCTGGCACAGGCGCAGCTATTCGTGATGTTTTAAGTGTTTTAGGCCGTCGATTCCCGTCTATCCCCATTCAAGTTTACCCGGTAGCTGTACAAGGTGAAAAAGCGGCGCCTGAGATTTCAAAAGCACTGTATAGAGCTTCAAAAAGCAAAACCTGCGATGTTATTTTATTAGTAAGAGGTGGCGGGTCTTTAGAAGACTTATGGGCATTTAATGAAGAACAGGTTGCCCGTGCTATCGTGCTGTGTGATGTACCTGTCATAAGCGGTGTAGGCCATGAAGTTGATGTGACTATTGCTGATTTCACAGCTGACCATAGAGCGGCCACACCTTCCGCGGCGGCTGAGCTTGTTAGCCCTAATCAACAAACTTACATACATAAACTACAGTCATACCAGCGCCAGCTCATACGGGTAATGCAAACGGAACTGAGTCGCCTTAATGAACAGTCAAAATGGCTACAGTCTCGTCTTAAAACACAACACCCTAGCAGCCAGCTTATGCAACAAAGCCAGCAGCTTGACGACCTAACCAGCAATTTACAATCGGCTTTTCAGGCTATCATCAACGAAAAAAAGCACGACTTAAAATATAATATGCAGAGCCTGTTGAATAATCGCCCTGATCAGTTTATTGACTACCAGAAGATTCAGCTTGAAGACCTGACCAGCCGACTGGCTTATTCCTCTGAGCTGAATATAGAAAACAAAAAGTCGCAACTCGCCAATTTATCTCGAACGATGCAGGCAGTAAGCCCACTAAACACATTATCCCGTGGATATAGCATTACCCGTGATAAGAACGGTGAAACCGTAACCAATGCAAGACAATTACGCAAAGGTGATAAAATTGTTAGTGAATTCAATAAAGGCAAAGTTACCAGCCGGGTTGAGTAAGAAATAGCCTATTTTTCCTGAAATCGACTGGAATTTGGGCAAAAACTAATATTCTCAATATTAAAACTCGCAAAATAAACAAAATACAGGTAAATTATCGTGTTTTATTGACTCGCTTCCATACAGGCCAGTCTTTTTACACAGAATATATGTGTGGTTATCACACCAGAACAAAATAATCGGAGATTTTCGATGCCAGCAAACACGGCACCTATACACGGTTTTAAGCCCTATAAAGAAAAAAAGGGCGAAGAATACATGAACGAGAAACAGCTTGAGCATTTCCGTAACATTTTAAATGCATGGAAAGATGAGCTGATGCAGGAAGTTGACCGTACAGTGGGTCACATGAAAGATGATGCGGCAAACTTTCCAGATCCTGCAGATCGCGCTTCACAGGAAGAAGAATTCAGTCTTGAATTACGAACCCGTGATCGTGAACGCAAATTGATCAAGAAAATTGACGAATCAATGAATGAAGTTGATACAGGTGAATATGGTTACTGCGAAACCTGTGGTGTTGAAATTGGTATCCGCCGATTAGAAGCGCGCCCAACCGCAACACAATGCATTGACTGTAAGAGCCTTGATGAAATTAAAGAAAAACAAAACAAAGGCAAATAAGCTGATGTTAAAAAAGCCGGGGTTACCCGGCTTTTTTGTGCCTGCAATTTAAAAAGGCAAATAAAAAATCTGATGCACTCTTGTAGAAACAAAAAAGTAGCTTTCAAAACTATTTACATCCATTTATGTTTTTTTAGTAAACATGCAAAATAAAACACCACCATATCGTGGACGCTTTGCGCCTTCTCCGACTGGTCCGCTACACAAGGGTTCACTAGTTGCAGCCATTGCCAGTTATCTGGAAGCTAAAAAAAATAACGGCCAATGGTTAGTGCGCATGGAAGATGTCGATGAACTACGCAATGTTAAAGGTGCGGCTGATTCTATTTTACACAGTCTGGAAGCTTTTGGTTTTGAATGGGATGAAGATGTTCTTTATCAGACAGATCAAAAAGAAGCCTATGCAGATGCCCTGCAAAACCTGAAAAAAAAACAACTGGTTTATCCCTGCACTTGCAGCAGAAAATCATTAAAAGCAAAAGCTGAAACGGGAGAAATAAACACTGGTAAATTCGGACTCATTTATCCGGGCACCTGTGTTACAAATAAATTCTCACAGTTTAAACCAACAGATTATGCCATTCGCATAAAAACACCTGAGCAGAATTTTAGTTTTAATGATGAGCTACTTGGCAAAAACTCACAGAATTTAAAAAACGACTTAGGTGATTTTATAATACGTCGCCGAGATGGTTTATTTGCCTACCAGTTAGCTGTTGTTGTTGACGATGAATACCAAAAAATTACTCATGTAGTCAGAGGTGCAGATCTTCTTGATTCAACCTCCAGACAAATTTATTTACAACATTGCCTGAATTACCCTGTTCTTAACTATGCTCACCTGCCTTTAATTATTCATGCTAATGGTGACAAGTTAAGTAAACAAACTGGTGCACAGGGTATCGGGACTAAAATTAATATTCCTCTACTTGTTGAATGTCTGGAATTTCTCGGACAAAAGCCACCAACAGAACTGAAACAGGAATCTTTAAAAAGCGTATGGCAGTGGGCATTGGATAACTGGCAATTAAAACATATGCTTAGAGACAGCTAACATCGCATAGCGGTCATTAAAGAAGATTTAATATTAAGGCTGATTTCCACTAAAATGCCGTTATAATTTTTACTCTGACCCCAAATATTCAACAAAGTGCTTAAAGAAGCCATTAATGAAATTCAAACGTTAAAAGGGATTATTCCAATTTGTTCCTATTGCCATAGTATACGAGACGATGAAGGAGCCTGGAGCCAACTAGAGGCATATTTATCAAAACATTCGGAAGCTATGTTTAGTCACGGCATTTGCCCAAAGTGTATGGCTAAGGCCCGTGCAGATGCTGGTTTGGACAAAAACACTTAGCATCATAGTTCAAGCACAACATAACAAGCCTAGTTTAATTTTAATTAGAGAATTTAACCATACAAGTAAATTAACACGGACAAAACCCCTTAGCTTAAATGAGTTTTTATGATGTACACTACTAATAACTACAATATTAACTATCTAGCTGGGTATTTGACCGGTTATTAAAGCGTTATATGCAAATAGAACCCTAGTAAAAGGAAGCTGATAAGATGAATAGAGTTGTAGTATTTGGAAAGCCTGGAGGTGGTAAATCAACTCTAAGTAAAAAGCTTTCTGCTGTCACAGGTATCAAGCTATATGCCCTGGATTTAATTGAATATAAACAAAATGGCGAGCGCATCCCACCTGAAGAATTTTCAAAAAAGCATGCCAACTTGATAAGTACTGATAGTTGGATAATTGATGGACTTGGAAAATTAGGGTCTTTTTGGTTGCGTGTTGATTCAGCCGATACTCTCATTTATGTTGATTTACCGTATTATGTTAGTTACTGGTGGGTCACTAAGAGGCTGCTGAAGAGTTTTATTATAAAGCCTGAAGGTTGGCCTGAAGGTTGTTCAGTTTTGAAAGGAACCTTGGCAGGCTGGAAATATCTCCGATTGTCTCCCGGATTCTGGACTTCTGAGTTGTTCGAAGAAATTCAGTCTCGTGGTGAAGGTAAAAATATTTATAGAATTAAATCGGTTAAGGAAATTAATGATTTTGTTAAGCAATTTGACGCTACCTGAACTCGCATATAACAATGCGCTCGTTCGGACGCAAACTACGCTGAATGCCTGCTTTTTGAAGTACCACACAAACCATATAATTAATGACAGTTTATACATTTCTAACATGATAAGTAGAATACAACGAGTCACATAAGTTTCTACCTGAACAAAAGCATCTACTACGTTTTAGCCCAGTTAACCTCTTTATAATTAAATCCCTCTACCAAACTCGGTTTAACAACTTCAAAGTAAGGCGAAATATCAAAGTCACGAGGGGTGTATAAACTATGATGCCGTATATGCATAATTTCACGTTCAGTGTGAGAACTGTGTTTATCTAAATCAATTTCTATTTCCGGCAAAATGGGATAACAAATTGACTGAAATGCCTGGGCAATCAAAGTTGAACATATAGCCCGCGTTGGGTCACCACTACCCAGCGCAATCATTCGTCTTCTCCAGGACACTGGCACCGGTGGCGTTGGTAATAAGTAACGCACCAGGTCGATGATATTTTTCATATCGTACTGGTGACCTATTCTCTCTGTGACAAATTCAACTAGCTTTTGCCTGTCTTCTTGCGTTAAATTTTGTGGCCGGCAAATTCGAGTATGAAGATTTTCATATTTAGATATGGGTGCACTGATTACGCCCTTTTCAATATCTGCCTCAATAAGCACGTCTGCTTCAGCATCGGACATTTCAAATACATCTCCCACATAAATAGCTGCATGAGACCAGGTTGACTGGGTTAGGTATTTTATCGCCACACTGACACGAGTATCCCCTTCTACCAATAAAACATCACCTGGCTTAAGCACGCTGCATAATAAACCAGGAGGACTGGTAGAAACCGCTTTATGGTTTTGTAGCGGTGTAGCTAGATACCCGCCTAACCAGCTAGTAATTGTATTCATCATAAAAAAATCATAAGTTAATCATTTCACAGGCTGTAAGATTACAGCATTTTAGTATTTTTAAATCACAACTTTTACATTTAGCAAAATCTAATAAAGGTTACTGAATTGAGTAAATATGGGCTCACTTGCGCAAGGTTAAAATGATATAAGACTACGCCTTCATTTGCTGGTTTTTCTGGGGTATCCTCCCTATACGATATAAAAGCGCAAATGAAAATGGAGTAAGCATGTCTGATAACAATATTGAGTCCGTCCTGATTGAAGAACGCCTGTTTCCACCTTCAGCAGAATTTGCTGATAATGCGGTCATAAAGCAGGCAGAGTTTGATGCCCTGTACAAAGCAGCAGCAGACGATTATGAAGATTTTTGGGCCCAGCAAGCCCGAGACATGCTCGACTGGCATACTCCATTTACTGAAACATTCGATGACAGTAATGCGCCCCACTTTAAATGGTTTGCTGATGGCAAACTCAATGTCACTCATAACTGCATCGATCGCCACCTTGCTGACAAAGCCAATAAAACCGCCATTATTTTTGAAGGTGAAAAAGGTGATACCCGCCATATTTCATACCAGCAACTCAGCAATGAAGTTAACCAGTTTGCTAATGCATTAAAAGCGAAAGGCATTAAATCTGGCGACAGGGTTGTTATTTACATGCCTATGACACCCGAAGCCGTTATTGCAATGCAGGGCTGTGCACGCATTGGCGCCATACACTCTGTTGTGTTTGGTGGCTTTTCTGCGGAGTCATTACGTGACCGTATCAATGATGCGGGTGCAAAAATGGTGATTACAGCCGACGGTGGCACTCGAGGTGGCAAAATTGTTGAATTAAAAGCCGCTACTGATAAAGCATTAGAAGGTGGTTGCCCTACAATTGATTCCGTTATTGTTTTTCAACGCACCAAACATGATATTACAATGCAATCTGGCAGAGACATCTGGTGGCATGATGTTATAGGTGGCACTAGCACTGAGTGTGAACCTGAGTGGGTAGGCTCAGAACATCCCCTGTTTTTACTCTATACATCGGGTTCAACTGGTAAACCTAAAGGCATTCAACACTCAAGCGCTGGTTACCTGTTAGGTTCCATACTCACAAACAAGTGGGTATTTGATTTAAAAGATAGCGACATTTTCTGGTGTACAGCCGATGTAGGCTGGATTACCGGTCATACCTATGTTGCTTATGGCCCGCTTGCTGCTGGTGGTACTATTGTCATATATGAAGGTGCGCCGACAATCCCCGATCCGGGCCGTTTCTGGAAAATGGTCGAAGATCATAAGGTTTCTATCTTTTATACCGCACCAACAGCAATACGCGCATTAATGAAACAGGGAGATGATTATCCAAACCAGTACGACTTATCCTCATTACGCCTGTTAGGTACTGTGGGTGAACCCATTAACCCTGAAGCGTGGATCTGGTACCACGAAGTCATCGGTAAAGAACGCTGCCCAATTGTAGACACCTGGTGGCAAACAGAAACCGGTGCCAATATGATTGCCCCACTCCCCGGCGTTGTGGCTGCTAAACCTGGCTCTTGCACACTGGCCCTGCCAGGCATAGATGCGGACGTTGTCGATGAAGACGGTAACAGCATCACCGAAGCAAATAAGGGTGGATTTCTGGTTATTAAGAAACCTTTCCCTTCCCAGTTACGCACCATCTGGGGAGATGAACAGCGCTATGTAGAAACCTACTGGCCTAAGTTTGGTGGTAAATATTACCTGGCGGGAGACTCTGCGCGTAAGGATGCAGATGGATATTTCTGGATAATGGGGCGTATTGATGACGTACTCAATGTATCTGGCCACCGATTAGGTACTATGGAGGTGGAATCTGCACTGGTGGCTCATAAAGACGTAGCTGAAGCAGCGGTTGTAGGTTATCCCCATGACGTAAAAGGCGAAGCTATCTTTGCCTATGTGGTACTTCGCGGTGAGCGTCCTGCTGGCGGTATTAATGAAGGGCTTACACAGGAACTGCGTGCCTGGGTTGGTGAACAGATTGGTGCGATCGCTAAACCTGATCAAATTCGCTTCTCTGATAATCTGCCTAAAACACGATCTGGAAAAATTATGCGCCGTTTATTACGTAATATTGCCCGAGGTGAAGAAATAACCTCGGATACTTCGACCCTGGAAAACGAAGATATTCTTTTGCAGCTGCAGGGTAAGGCTTAAAAGCCTCGTCAGTCGTTAGTCTTAAGTCCGTAGTCAAAACTGTGAGCCACAAGTATTGCAGTTTGTTGACTAGGACTTATGGTTAGTTATTCGACCCCATTTTTACGAATCATCTCAGGACAATCCACTACATTACAGTCAATCACGTCATCCTCTGTACGATCTTTACTTTCTACCGCTTTATCTCTAAGACGATTATATTCATCCATATCTTGCCAGCCGCCCATTTGCACCTTATATTCTTTATTAGTTACTGGGCCTTTTGCAGTTGTTGAGCATGCGCCAAGCATAACCAGTAAGCATATTAATAAAAGACTTTGTATGTGTGGCATTGTCGTATCCTTAAAGCGTGAGATTTTAGAAAAATACAATGTTAACAGATAAAAGCACCATCGAAGTCATCAAAAAGTCTCGAAAACGAATTACGATTTTATTTTCAGATATTGAGCACTCTACACGCCACTGGGAGCGTCGGGGCGATGTTGATGCCCGCATGTTACTGGATAGACACAACCGCCTGCTTTTCCCAGTGATACGCAAGTTTAAGGGGAAAATAATTAAAACCCTTGGCGATGCTATTATGGCGTCATTTAATAAACCCGAAAATGCCGTGAAAGCGGGTATTGCCATTCAACAACAGCTCGCTGCTGAACGCGCTAAAGATAAGTATTTTAGTTTACGTACCCGTATAGGTATTCACACCGGCAAGGGCATAGTTGAATATGATGATATTTTTGGTGATGTCGTTAATGTCGCTGCTAAAGTTGAAAGTAGCGCTGAAGCCAACCAAATACTCATTACTCATTCAACCAGTGCTCGTATCAGTTCAGATGAATTTAAACTGGATAAATCTAATGAATTAAATTTAACGGGTAAACGAAAAATAATCTCCCTGTATAGCTGTAACTGGCAAGAGCATAAAAGCCTGATTTCTAATATAAAAGCAGACTCCATAATGCCTTTATTAAGAAGTCAGAAAATGGAATTAATCACCTATGTCGTTACGTCATTAATGGCACTGTTTTTTATATACCAACACTACCTGAGATTCTTACTAGCCGATTTCGGCTTTTCACTTAGCTGGTTTCACGAAACAACCTACATCCCTTCTGATTACCCCGTAATATTTCTTTTACAAACACTTGTCCTGGTCGGCTTTGCTTACTACCTGTTACGCACGGACTTTATCTCAAGAAGCTTGTTGAGAGTTTTAAGCGGCTTATTTGGTTCTGGTTTGGCTCTGTTACTATTTGCCAGTTTTAACCACTATACCGATTTGCCATTTAAAAAGCGCTGGTATGAACCACTCTATGAATCAACTAATTTATTTGTTGAGGTACAGCAGAATAATACCCAGTTAAATATGCGTGCTGATAAAAAATCAAACATCATCAGCATATTACCTAAAGGTGAATTTTTTATTTATTTAACCTCTAAAACCAAAAATGGATTAAGGTGGGATCAGGTTAAAATAAGCAACAATAAAAGCGGCTGGATACCAAGAAGAATATCACCTGCTTTTGGTGTGGCCGAAGTACAACTAACTAAGACTAAAAAATTCTATTTTAGATACTATGATTTATATGGTTTAATAATAGGCTTTATTGCTTTTATCTGGGGTTATATGAGCTTTAGAATACACCCAAGTTAAGCCGTTACACATACTCAGCTTATAATATTAATTCCGGAATCAGTTATGCCAAATAAAATAACTCTAACGCTTGTTACCGCTTGCTTTTTTATATTAAATAGCTGTAGTTTCACCAGCCAGAGCCGTAGTATAAGCCCTCACTTTGATGGCATATTAAAATTCAGCAACCAGGCCATTAATAATGCAAAAATATTGTTAAGCACCGAACCCGGTGATAAATATTGCCTTAAAGCCAAAAAATTTACTAAAACCAATGAACAGGGACAGTTCAGTCTAAAAGCGATAACAGAAGAATACACCTACACTCCATTTGTAAATTATAAACTTGATGAATGGATAGTATGCGCTAGTTACAAAGAACAAACTTACACCTTATACTTAAATAACCGATATGGTTCCGGTAATGTTACAGGCTCTATTTTTCTGGAATGTGATTTAACTTCAAATCCCGTCAATAAACCTTGTGTTATTTCACATTAGAGGGCTATTTTACTAGCAAAAACTTGAAAAAAGCACATCTCTGAGCTATATCTCATTCGTAAACTCAGAACGAGGGGAAAAATGCAGGGCTCTAATATCAAGCGATTACTCTTATATATAAGCTTATTTATACTAGTAAACACGGCAAATATTAGTCAGGCCGAAGTTTTTTCTGAGCATTTGTCTGTAATCAGTTCAGCCGACCCCGACAGCAATGCCATACAGTCATTTATTATTATCAAAAAAGGCACATTTATTACCCAGGGCATTAAACATTCCAGCAAACAAAATACAATCAGCCAACAAACTCCCTTCGTTATCAAATTCACTGATAAGCTAAATACAAACCAGATATTAAGATGGGACATCAAAGTACTTGATAAGCAACATGGCACAATTAAATTATTGTCTGAGTTTTCTGGTGCAGGCCGCATGTTAAATTCCGGATATCATTGGCAATCAAAACGTCTTGATAATCAAATAAAAAACAGACACCAACTCATATTCAGACCCGCACCATTTTCTCACCAACCAGCTGTATATAAAAAAGGCAAAGGCCCAAAAGGAAACAGGAGAAAATACGGGGGTGGAACTCGCAATATAGATGAGAAAAAATATAACCCAAAATTTTCATATGACGTAACCTTAACAATATTCGAAAATGACAAAGTAACCGGCACACATAAAGCAAATCTCAGCATGGATCGTATAGATATGATCCGCCAGGAATATATTAATCATTATGATATTAAACGATATGGCCGTGGTGATAACGGAAACATCCCCATTCCTAAACGAGATGAAATTAGCAGCATACCGAGCAAACCAGAAAAGCTAGCCGGAAACCCCTTAACCGAGAGCCAGTACAAGCTGATAATTAATGATGGCATGTTAGATCTGGCTGATAAAATAAGCACAGCTTATACAGATACACTTAAAAAACTAAAAGCTGAAAACTCATTTTATGATTTACATAAAAACAAACTAAACATACCTGACAATAAACTATGGGTTACCAGTGGCTGGAGAAACCCTGAACGGAATGAGTGGTATAGTAATGCCGTAAATGGAATACATCAACGAGGCGGTGCTGTTGACCTGATAATTATGGCACCAGCTAACTCAAGACAATCATCCATAGGTTACTGGGTATTATGGAATGCCCTTGAAGAGAAAAAATCAGAAATAAATGCATACTGGCAACTTGAATCTAATGGCAGACCCATGACAACAAGAGAATTTAAACAGGACATTGAACCTGCAAACGGCATTCCTGATGCATTTGATAAAGCGGATCACTTACATGCAAATGTTAAATATTAAATTTAATGCTTTAATCGGCTTACTGTTTTGCGTTATATCCGTATCTGGCTCTATATGTCAGGCTAACACCCGTTTTATAGATCAGTTTCAAGTTGAGCCCGTAATAGATGAGCTTCTGGCCAATAAAATAACCGAATATTATAGCGAGGATATTAATTTACCTCTAAAACAACAACGAGACGAATTACTAAAGTTAGATACTCAACTAGAAACCATCAGTGGCGCTCACACCAATAGTGCTATTTTTTGGTTCATTAAAGGCCTTCACCATAAAAACATGGCCTCATACTATACCGAAGAGAAAAACTTACCCTTAACAAAGAGTCACATGACGCTGAATAATGAAGCGTTTGGAAAATCTATCAAACTTGCCGAGCTACCTGGTAACCAACTAAGCTCATCAATTTTTAGCACCATGAAACATAGTTTGCCTCAAGACCTAAGAATTGAAGTTACAAAAAATGAAATCAAACTGGGCGGCAACGGAGACAATGACAGTTATTACTGGTATTTACACTGGAGCAACATTGATCAGCTAGAAAAAGCGGGTCGCAAAGAAGAAGCTAAACAGGCTTATAAAAAAATGCAACGCGAATTAAAAGCCAGTGACGCGGATATGTCTATCTACCAGACTCTAACCAAAAAAATTGAAACTGAAACACTTAATTTGTCTCCACAGAAAAAGTTTCAAGCCGAAACATCACAAGCAAAACAGGTCAAACCCAAGAAAGAAAAAGAAAAAACTAAAGTCTATGAAACAAAATATATTGTAATACTGGCAGTTATATTAATTTCGATTTTAAGCATTGTTGTAGTTACTGCGTATGAGGTAATGCAAAATAAAAATAAAAAATAATTACCTTTGTGAAATGTTAATCTAGGCTAGCTAAAAAAAACTCGTTCAAACTCGCTTGCTCCAATCGGTTTTGACCATAGATAACCCTGACCAAATGCACAATCATTATCAGTAAGAAAATGTTTTTGCAACTCGGTTTCAACTCCTTCTGCTACCATATTCAAGCTCAATGCTTCAGCCAATTGAATCATGGCCTTCACTATTGCAGTATCTTCCACATCTTCTGGCACACCTTGAACAAATGAACGATCAAGCTTAACCGTATCAAAAGGAAACTCTTTAAGATATGACATAGAGGCATAACCGGTGCCAAAATCATCTAACGCAAGCTGAATACCCATCTCATGAATTTCATGTAAGATTTCTTTAGCACTGTTATAATTATCAACCAGTGCACTTTCAGTTAATTCAATTTCAATATACTTCGGTAATATCTTGGTATCTTCAATAACCCTCCTGCAGTGCTTTAATAATCCACCTTCCTTAAAATGCCTGGCTGATATATTTACTGATAAATTATTTACAGGATAGCCTGCTGTCTCCCACTCCTTAAATTGATGACATGCTGTACGCATGACCCATTCATCAAGCTGAATAATTAAACCGGTTTCTTCTGCAAGCGGTATAAAATCATTTGGCGCAATAAGCCCCTTTTCAGGATGCTGCCAACGAACGAGTGCTTCCATACCCTGAACCTGACCTGAAACCAGATTAACCTTAGGCTGATAATAAACCAGAAACTCTTCATTTTTTAATGCAATTCGAATTTGATTTTCAAGATCGAGACGCTGCATAGCCTTAAGACTCATTTCATGTTCATAGAACTGAAAAGTTTGCCTGCCAAGTTCTTTTGCTTTGTACATTGCAGTATCAGAATTCTTTAATAATGTACCAAAACTTTCACCATCTTGAGGATAGAGAGCGATACCAATGCTGCCACCAATATGTACTTCTTTTTCAAAAATTTCTATCGGTTTATCTAGCGCAGCGAGTATATTCTTAGCAACAAGGACAACGGACTCCGCTTCTTCCAGATCTTCGATTATAATTGTAAACTCATCTCCACCCAACCTGGCGATAGTATCTGTTTTACGTAAAACATCCGTTAACCGTTGTGAAACTATATTTAATAAATGATCTCCTGCCGCGTGCCCCATAGAATCATTAATGACTTTGAAGTGATCAATATCAATATACAAAATGGCAAACTTACCACTCTCACGATGTGCCCTGGAGATAGCCTGATCAATTCGATCCATAAAGAGTGTTCGATTAGGTAGACCAGTAAGTGCATCGTGATAAGCAAGATGACGGATTTTTCGCTCTGCATCTGCGGCAAACAACATACGCGCTGTTCTATGTTTTAACACTGACCAGTTAAAGGGTTTAGTAATATAATCACAGGCACCCACATCAAATGCTCTTGTGATTGACTGATCATCATCAAGAGAAGTCGCCATGAGTATTGGCGTTTCCTGGCATTCGGCAAGTTGTTTAATTTCATCAGTCGCACGAAAGCCGTCCATTTCGGGCATAACTGCATCCATTAAAATTAAATCGGG